>TARA_B110000003_G_scaffold42461_1_pt1 | contig 26924 bp, 28 predicted proteins | sample TARA_B110000003 | Tara Oceans TARA_B110000003 (sample SAMEA4396424) | marine metagenome | biome: Westerlies Biome; feature: [SRF] surface water layer (ENVO:00010504); material: water (ENVO:00002006), including particulate matter (ENVO:01000060) such as... | depth 5 m
TCATTTCTGATTATTTCTATGACTCTATCTAAGTTTAAAAAGGCAACGATATATCCTTCTAAGACTTCTAATCTATGATCAATTTTTTCGAGATTGAATTTTGAGCGTCTTATTAAGACATCTTTTTGGTGCTGTAAAAAGGAATTTAACACTTCCTTTAATGAGCAAACCTTTGGTGTTCTCCCATCGATCAAGACATTTAGATTTAAGGAAAAGCGAGTTTCAAGGTCAGTTTGTTTGAATAGCGTTTCCATTAAGATTGATGGATCTATCATTTTGGTGCGAGGTTCTAAAATGATACGAATTTCGTCTGTACTTTCATCCCGCACATCAGCTAGGATAGGTATTTTTTTATTATTTATAAGTTCGGCGATTTTTTCTATCAGTTTAGATTTTTGAACTTGGTAAGGGATTTCACTGATTACAATTTGCCACTGCCCGCGGTCTAATTTTTCTTCAATCCACTTTGATCTTAATCGAAATGAGCCTCTTCCGGTTCGATATGCATCTAGAATATTGTCATAAGGTTCTACGATTATTCCTCCAGTTGGGAAATCTGGTCCAGGAATATAATCCATCAGTGTCTCATCTCTTGCATTGGGTGCTTTAACTAAATGAATACATGCACTAATTAATTCATCCAAATTGTGTGGTGGAATATTAGTGGCCATACCAACAGCAATCCCACTGGCACCATTTGCCAAAAGGTTTGGAAAACTTGCTGGAAACACTATTGGTTCAGTCAAGGTGCCATCATAGTTTTCCTGAAAATCTACAGCATTTTCTGATAAGCCTTCCATTAAAGATTGGGCAATTTTTGTTAGTCGTGCTTCAGTGTATCGGCTTGCGGCTGGATTATCGCCATCAATATTTCCAAAATTTCCTTGCCCATCTACTAAAGGATATCTTACGTTGAAATCTTGAGCTAGACGAGCCATAGCATCGTATATCGCGGCGTCACCATGCGGATGATAATTGCCCATGACATCACCAGAGATTTTTGCAGATTTTCTGAAGCCTGAGTTTGCCGCAAGTTTCAATTCACGCATAGCATATAAGATCCGACGATGGACGGGCTTTAATCCATCTCGTGCATCTGGTAATGCTCGATGCATGATAGTTGATAAAGCATATTGTAAATAACGTTCTCCAATTGCCCTACTTAACGGCTCTGTTGTTATGAATGGTATTGGTTTTTCGAAATTAGAGTTCTTGTCGTTCATTCTGTTCATTTACAATGTGGAGAGGTATGGGTCTAGAGCAAATACAGTTTTAATTTTAGATATGTAAAGTGTGTTGATCAGTATGGCAGAATATTTTTGATGAGTTAATAGATGATAAAGAAAAAATCGATTTTGATTACGGGTTGTTCATCGGGGATTGGTCTTGACTCAGCCTTAACGTTGAATGATCACGGATGGCGTGTCTTTGCCACCTGCAGAAAACAAAAAGACTGTGACGAGCTTAAATTACAAGGATTAGAAAGCTTTGTTTTAGATTATGAGAGTACAGACTCAATCGCTTTAGCTTTAGAAAATGTATTTCGACTAACAGGTGGTACCTTAGATGCATTATTTAATAATGGAGCTTACGCTATTCCTGGAGCCGTTGAAGATTTACCAAGAGAGGCTTTGAAGCAAAATTTTGAAGCTAACGTTTTTGGATGGCACGATCTTATTGTGCAAGTTATTCCAATAATGAGGGCCCAAGGTTATGGGCGAATAATAAACTGCTCAAGTGTATTGGGTTTTATCCCTTATCCTTGGAGAGGGTCTTACGTAGCCACAAAATATGCCATTGAAGGTTTGACTGATACTCTCAGGTTGGAAATGTCAGATACTGATATTAAAGTTATTTTATTGCAACCAGGTCCCATAACCTCTAAATTTAGACTAAATGCTATTAAAGGGTTCGAACGATGGATAGAGTGGAAGACTTCGGCTCGCTGCGACCAATATCAGTCAAAGTTAATCAAACGTCTTTATGATAGTTCTTCTAAAAAAGATAAGTTTGAATTACCCGCTTCTGCTGTTACAAAAAAATTAATAAGAGCGCTAGAAGACCCGTTTCCAAAATCAAGATATTTAATTACCACTCCCACTTATGTTGCGGCAGGCTTGAAAAGAATGTTGCCAGACAGGTTATTTGATAAAATTTTATCAAGAAAATAAAGAAAATTTAACTTCGCTTTTTGAAAAACTCGGCCTATGTGTGTTTAAAGGAGATTATTTATGAGTAATGACCCATTATTTTGGATCGTCACAGCGTCGTGCTTGTTAGTTCTCATTATATTAATGATTGGTGTTATCGGATTTAGTCGGGGTGGCGAGTTCAACAGGAAATATTCAAATAGATTGATGAGATATCGAATTTATTCTCAAGCTGTGGCGGTAATAATGATTTTAATCTACATAATGGTAAGAGGAAGAGGATGATAGATGGTAACACTGAATAAAATTTATACTAGAACGGGTGATAATGGTGAAACTGGTTTGGGAGACGGAACTCGGGTGCCAAAATACTCCTTAAGAGTTAACTCTTATGGTTCTGTAGACGAGACAAATGCAACAGTAGGATTGGCTCGACTTTATAGTCAGGGCGAGATGGACGTTAGATTGGGTGCTATTCAAAACGATTTATTTGATCTTGGCGCAGACATGTGCAGGCCTAATATCGATCTGGATGCCTCAGCAGAATACGCTCCTTTAAGAATGACGCAATCACAAGTAGACAGATTGGAGCAGGAGATAGATAAAATGAACAAAAATTTGGCAGCACTAAAAAGCTTTGTCCTGCCAGGTGGTTCAAAATTATCGGCTTACTTGCATCTTTGTAGGACAGTCAGTCGAAGAGCTGAGCGTTTAGCAGTAGAATTAAGCCAAACTGAAAAAGTTAATGTATTGGCAATAAAGTATTTAAACAGACTTTCAGATTGGTTTTTTGTAGCATCTAGAATTTCAAATGAAAATGGTGATGCTGACGTGCTGTGGATTCCAGGAGCGAATAGATAAAATACGTCGAAAAAAGTTTATGAAACGGCACAGAATTAATTTTTCTCTTTTAGTATAAGTAACTTTTCATTAAATCGACGTTATAGAAACGAATCTCGTCCAAAAGACGCTTAATTGAGGAACAGGAGAAAATGGTATGAAAGTCTTAGTACCAGTAAAACGGGTAATAGATTACAACGTTAAAGTTCGTGTTAAATCGGATGGTTCAGGGGTCGATCTTGCAAATGTGAAAATGTCAATGAATCCATTTGATGAAATAGCAGTTGAGCAAGCGATCCGTCTCAAGGAGGCCGGAAAAGTTGAAGAAATTATAGCGGTGTCTATCGGGGTTAAGCAGTCGCAAGAAACTTTACGAACAGCGCTGGCAATGGGTGCTGATAGAGCGATACTAATCAATTGTACTGAAGACGTTCATGAGGATTTAGAGCCTCTAACAGTCGCTAAACTTTTAAAAGGTGTAATTGATGAAGAACAGCCTGGTTTAGTTTTGTGTGGTAAACAAGCAATTGATAACGATATGAACGCAACTGGGCAAATGCTAGCAGCTTTGACTGGTTGGAGCCAAGGAACCTTTGCATCTGAGCTAGATATTGAGGATGATAGTGCGATTGTGACTCGGGAAGTTGATGGTGGATTGCAAACTATTAAAATTAGTATGCCAACGGTGGTGACCGTTGATCTCAGATTAAATGAGCCCAGATATGCTTCGCTTCCAAATATTATGAAAGCAAAAAGAAAGCCTTTGGATGAAAAAACACCAGATGACTATGGTGTAGATATTTCCCCGAGACTAGAAATATTAAAAACAACCGAACCTGCAGCTAGAGCAGCTGGGGTTAAAGTGTCGGATGTAGCAGAACTGGTGTCAAAACTTAAAGACGAAGCGGGAGTGATATAATGGGAGTACTACTTTTAGCAGAAGTGTTATCTGGAGAAGTATCGATAGATCAGACGGCAAAAGCCTTAACAGCAGCCAAATCATTGGGAGATGTAACAGTATTATGTGCATCTAGTGGTTGTGGCGACGCAACTCAATCAATAGCAGCGTTAGACGGTGTGACTAAAGTTTTGAACGCTGATGACGCGATGTATGGAAATGGTTTAGCTGAGCCTACTGCAGATTTACTTGTCTCTTTGGCCCAAGATTATGAACATATTGTAGCGCCAGCAACAGCATTAGCAAAAAATATTTTACCTCGTGTGGCGGCGTTATTAGATGTTATGGTGATCTCAGATATCACGGCGATAGTTGACTCAAACACTTTTGAGCGTCCTATTTACGCTGGCAATGCGATTCAAACGGTAAGATCCGCAGACAAAATTAAGGTGTTGTCAGTCAGAACAGCAGGGTTTGATGCAAGTGGGGATGGTGGTTCGGCACCTATAGAAAATATTTCCACTGGAAATGATCCTGCAATATCCACATGGATCGAGGATAAAGTCCAGGCGTCTGATAGGCCTGAATTAACTTCTGCAAAAATTGTTGTGTCGGGTGGACGAGGAGTAGGTTCACAGGAGAGTTTTGCGATAATTGAAGCAATGGCGGATAAGTTAAATGCTGCGGTTGGTGCTTCTCGTGCGGCAGTAGACTCTGGTTATGCACCCAACGACTGGCAGGTAGGCCAAACTGGAAAAGTTGTGGCGCCTGATCTCTACATTGCTTGCGGTATTTCTGGAGCAATACAACATCTAGCTGGTATGAAAGATAGCAAGGTAATAGTTGCCATCAATAAGGACGAAGAGGCACCAATTTTTCAAGTGGCTGATTATGGCTTGGTGGCTGATTTATTTGATGCGGTGCCCGAACTAACAGAAGCGTTGTAAAACAGTTATTTTTTTTAGATTTCTTCGTTTTTAAGCAATAGTGTTTTTGATCTTAGGTGTTCCATTAACCCTCTCGGATCTTTGTTATATTCGTTTAACTCAGAGCGTTTGATCGGTTTTCCAATGATTGGAGCTTGTTCTTTATTCATAGCGTGAACTATTTCATGAAGCAAAAGTCCCTGTCTGACAGTAATGGAAATCTTATTTGCAAATTGAAACCAACGACTATTTTGTCCAGAAAAATAAATTGGTAAAACCTCTGCATCAGATTTCAGTATCATTTTTGCTGTAAATGGAAGCCATTCGCCCTCAACTGCCTTATCAAACCATCCCGGAGATGTTGCAACTGCTCCAGCGGGAAAAAGTATAACCACCCCACCTTCTTTTAAGTGGTTCATGGCGAGTTTGCGCATTTCAAGATTAAGTCTAACTGAGTTTGGTTCATGTGGAAAAGATACTGGTAACATGTGGTATTGAATTTCGGGAACATTTGTTAAAAGTGATCGAGTTAGAATTTTGAAGTCTTTTCTTATTCGATTAGTTAATTCAGCAAGAACTAAGCCGTCGACTAAACCGTGCGGATGATTAGCCACAATGATTAATGGTCCAGATTTTGGTATTCTTGCCACTTGATCTTCTGGAGTTGATAAATTGATCTGAAGATGGCTAAGAGCTTTACTCCAAAAAGTTTCATCCTCTTGTCGTAAAGTTTTTTCGTAATCCCGGACTAAACGCATCAGGGTGAGTTTTCCAGTAACCAATTCTAATGATTTTATAACAAATGTTTTTAATGGACTGTTAAAAGTTCCAGCATATGACAAATTTTTTCCATCATAAGGTTTATAGTCTGGATCGCCAATCTTTGGTGTTTGGTTATTTAACAATACAAAGTCCTTGCTATATTACACTATTTCTAAAGGTCTTCTTCAAAACGATTCGAAATTAAATTTGTTAAGGCTTGTGATAGTTTTTTTTCTTCTGGACCAGAAGTAATTATGTTAATCTCCTGTCCTTTGGACGCTGCAAGCATTAGTAACCCCATGATACTATCTCCAGAAACGCTGATATCATCTTTTGAAATAAGAGCATTGGCGTTAAAGCGCTCTACTGTCTCGACAAGTTTAGCAGAAGCTCTTGCGTGTAATCCTTTTTCATTGATAATTATATGCCTATTTTCAATTGCCATCTTATTGACGATTATAACTATTTATATATTTGCGACCCGCATTCAGCGCTTCTTCAGTTGCATCTTTTATACTCATTTTTCTACATTTAGCTAACTTTACTAACATTGGAAGATTAGCGCCATAAATAATTGTTCTATCTTCTTTGCAGCAGGCACTTAACGCTAGATTTGATGGTGAGCCACCAAACAGGTCTGTTACTAAAATGACTCCAAAACCAGTATCCACGTTATCACTAGCGTTACATATTTCGAGTTCTTTAGATTTACGATTATGATTTTCACTGATTCCGACTGTGATTAACTGTTCCTGTTGACCTACTACGTGCTCGAGAGCGGCTTTATATTCGTCCGCTAGACCTTCATGTGCTACTATAACGATCCCTATCAAAGTTTATTCCGATTTCATTGGTTGAGCATTACTTTTCATACGTTCTAATTCTAAGTGTCTTTTAGACACCTGAATATTCATTTTTGCAAGAGTTTCTGCAACAAGTTCAGTAATAAATACCGATCTATGCTTACCGCCAGTGCACCCGAAACTTAAGATAAAATATGATTTTCCTTCAGATTCATAAGCAGGGATCAAAAAATCAATAAGATCAATAATTTTATTCATGAAAATTTCGAATTTATCATCGGTTTTTATGTACTCTTGAATTAATCGCTGTTCTCCAGTGAGTTCCTTCAAATCATTATTCCAATATGGATTTTTTAAGAATCTACAGTCGATCACCATATCGGCTGTCGTAGGTACCCCCCTTTTATAAGAAAAGCTATGTACAGAAATGCTTAAAGGTTTTTTTAAGAGATCTTGTTCAAAAATTTTTCTAATTTGAAATTTCAGATCATGAGGAGTCATGTTTGTGGTGTCAATAAAGTTATCTGCATTATTAGATAGCGATTCTAATAGTTTCTTTTCTCTTTGGATTCCAATCACTGCTCCTTGCTTAGGTGCCATTGGGTGCCTGCGTCTTGTCTCCGAATAACGTCTTAACAATACTTGGTCAGAGCAGTGTAAATAAAGCAAATTAGATTTAAACTTGAGGTCTGAATTAATAGTTCTTAACACTTCAAGTAGATTTTGGTTGGAAAAATCGCGGTTTCGGGCATCAATACCTAACGCAAGTGGATGATTTATTTGATTGCCGGATAATAATAGTGGAAGAAGAGATAACGGGATATTATCAATTGCTTCAAATCCTAAATCTTCCAGAGAATCTAAAGCGGTAGTGCGACCAGCGCCAGACGGCCCTGTAACAATAACTAAATTCAAATTGGACGAATTTTTCATAGTTAATACTCATACTATATTATTATTTTTTTTTCAAAAAGTGAATTAAACTGTGCTCTAATCCATTTAAATCCTTACAATGCAAAATCTGTATTTTTTTTCCAAAATATTCTGTGTATTTTGTTTTAGGCAGTCTGTTGTGCTCGGTTTTATCAAGACTTACTACTAAGCAAAGTTGAGCTTTTGTTGAAGAAACCTCCAAAATGCCAATGTTTCTCGCTTCAATTTTTCCAAGAATGGCCTTTGGAGCGGATAGAACTATTTCATTTTTGTTGTTGTTCAATATTACTTGGTCATCTGCGATTAAAATGGCTCCACAGCTTATCAGAGCCAGTGCTAATTTTGACTTTCCACTACCAGAAGCACCTAATATCAATATGCCTTTGCCAGAAAATGAAACGGCACTTGCATGAAGATTAATTGAAGATATTTCCTTCAAATTAAATCCTAATATTAGTAAGTTTTATTTTCCACATTTTTTGCAACCTTATCCATACACTATATCATCTATAAACTATGATGTCTGCGATAATTAATATTTTTAAATAGAACGAATATCTTTCACAATTTACGTATTAGAATTAAAAATCAATACGTATATTAAAGAATTCTAGTATTGATTTTACCATGAAATGTTGACAAACAAGTGTCTAACGGGGCCTCTGGTCTTGCTGCCAATTTTAGATAAATATTTTCTAATCGAAAAGTTGAGGAGTGTTTTATGTCTGCTGAGCGCGTCAATCAGTTATTCAGATTATCTAATCAAGGGATAGATGGCCTAGGAAGGGTCTTTTATAATTTGAATGAGAGCGAATTGCTTTCCGAAGCTTTGAGTCGCAAGGAGGGAGAGTTAGGAATTGGAAAGGTATTATTAGTAAACACTGGTGAGCATACCGGTAGATCTCCTAATGACCGTTTTATCGTAAAAACTGAGGACGTCGCTGATAAAATTTGGTGGGAAAATAATCAGCCAATGACTGAACTAGCTTTTGATAATTTAGAAAAAGATTTTAAGCGTCACATGAAAGATAAAGATTATTTTGTCCAAGATCTTTATGGAGGTGCCCAAGTTGAGCACAGATTAAATATTCGAGTGATCGCCGAACTTGCATGGCATGGATTGTTTATCAGGCATTTACTCCGTAGGCCTGATGAGTCTGAATTATCTGATTTTGTTTCTGATTTTACGATTATAAATTGTCCATCTTTTTTGGCTGAACCAAAACGTCATGGGTGTAGATCAAGCACGGTTATAGCAATCAATTTATCGAAGAAGTTAATTTTGATTGGAGGAACAGCATATGCAGGGGAAAATAAAAAATCAGTTTTTGCACTGCTGAATTTTATATTGCCGGATAAGAATGTTATGCCTATGCATTGTTCAGCTAATCACGCTCTGAATGATCCAGATGATTTGGCTGTCTTTTTTGGTTTATCTGGTACTGGAAAAACAACTTTATCAGCAGAGAAAAATCGAATTTTACTTGGAGATGACGAACATGGTTGGTCAGACAAAGGTACTTTTAATTTTGAAGGTGGCTGTTATGCGAAAACAATAAATTTATCCAAAGAGGCAGAGCCTGAAATTTTTGCAACTACCTCAAAGTTTGCGACCGTGATAGAAAATATGGTATACCACCCGGATACTAAAGAATTATATTTTGACGATGATAGCTTAACTGCTAACATGAGATGTGCTTATCCTCTAAATTATATATCTAATGCTTCGGCTGACTCCTTAGGAGGCGCACCAAAAAATATTATTATGCTAACATGTGATGCATTTGGGGTTTTACCTCCTATTTCCCGACTGACCTCTGCGCAAGCCATGTATCATTTTTTATCTGGATTTACTTCTAAGGTTGCCGGTACCGAGCGGGGTGTAACTGAACCGCAACCAACATTCTCAACGTGTTTTGGAGCTCCATTTATGCCAAGACGTCCTGAGGTGTATGGAAATTTGTTAAAATCAAAAATTGCTGAGAATGGTTCTGTCTGTTGGTTAGTTAATACTGGATGGACTGGGGGTTCGTATGGGGTTGGGACTAGAATGCCAATTAAAGCTACGCGAACATTATTAAATGCGGCTTTAAATGGAGAAATTTCTAATGGAAAATTCCGGAAAGATAAAAATTTTGGATTTGAAGTGCCAATACTTGTTCGAGACGTTAATCCAAAACTGCTTGATCCGCGGCAAACTTGGGATGATGCAGAGCAGTATGACCTGCAAGCTAGGCGACTTGTTGAGATGTTTGTTAGTAATTTTAATCAGTATGTTGAACATGTGGATGATAGTATAAAAGATATTATGTTGAAATAACTTTAAAAACCGAAACCACGTCGTATCAAATTTAAAGATGCGATTAATAAGAGTAATTGAGTAATTTTCGTGAATTTTTTTCCGTCTATTTTTGTACCGATGTAATTACCCAATAATACACCAACAATTGCGGGTAAAAGAAGAAAAAACGAAAATGTGATGCTTGCTAAATTTATAATGTTTGAATGTATATGAGCGAAAATAAAAATAATTGAACCAAAAAAATAAATGATTCCCTGTGATCTTATCTGAAAGTTTCTCTCTAATTTTAAAGTTAAAAAATATGCTACTGTTGGTGGTCCCCAGGTACCGGTTAGTCCACCAAAAAACCCAGCAAAAAATCCAAAACCTAGCTCTATTAGATTATTATTCTTAAAATTTAATTCACTTCTGAGAAATTGAAAAAGTGTAAAAACAAAAATTGATGTACCCATTAGCAAAAACAATATTTTTGCTGGTAATATAGTAATAAAATTGCTTCCAATCACAATCATGATTAACAAGATAGTTAAGTATTTCCAAAATGTTTTTATCGAGATAACGGCGGGTTTTATTCCTTCGCGAAATGCTTGATAAAAGTTTGTAAAAAGAGTTGGAATAATCATAGCAACGATGGAAAGTTCTAACGAAAGAAATATTGCGAAACCGGTTATCATTATAAGGGGCATAGCGAAGCCTACTAATCCCTTTACAAGTCCTGCAAATAAAGTGATTGATAGAACTAATATGATTTCCATTAGTCCAATATCAAAAAAAACGGCGTGTAATGTTTGCATATTACCCTATTCAAATTGTTAGATTTCTCACATTTTGACGCATAGTTAACATTTTATAGCTTTAACACCTGAAGTTTATTAGTTTAAAGCTATATAGTGTATCTAAGTAAAACAATTCACGAGCAAGAAGTAATATGACGTCAACAGTGTTAGAAAATCTTGAGGACCTGATTTCAAAATCGGTTGATGTATCAAACAAATTATTAACGGATATCATTGCTCATGTGAGAAATAAGGTGGTTGTCTCAGAGAGGGTATCAAGTGAACTTTTGAATAATTATCAATTTGAAGCACATGGTGTGGCTTGGATTGCAACGTATGTTGAATCTCTACGGCAGATGTCACTTTGGAGTAAGTTGGCGAAAGAAGAAAACAAATTTGCTTCAGTAGAAAAGCTGATATTGCAGATCGGTTTTGGTGAATATTTAAGTCAATTGAAAAACGGCATACCGATGAGTCAAACAGAGTTTATTAGGCTGCATGATATTGGTCTTTCGACAGAGATTATTAATAAATTCTTAATCCCTGAAGTTGAAATTTTAATTAAATTTGGAAACACTCAGCCAGCAAGAGAGCAATTATGTCATTTGATGCAGGATCGTTTGGGTGTGTCTATCTTTGGTTTTTCTGGATTAGATGAAGACTTAGAGATGGTTCGTGAGCAATTTAGAAGATTTTCTGATGAAAAAGTAGCACCTTATGCACACCACTGGCACTTGAAGGATGAATTAATTCCGAAGGGAATTATTGATGAAATGGCAGAGTTAGGAGTATTTGGCTTAACAATTCCAGAAAAATATGGTGGCTTTGGCCTTTCAAAAGCAGCCATGTGTGTCGTATCTGAAGAATTATCCCGTGGTTATATCGGGGTTGGATCACTTGGCACGAGATCCGAAATTGCAGCAGAATTGATATTATGTGGCGGCACCGAAGAACAGAAGAAGAATTGGTTGCCAAGAATATCGGATGCTTCAGCCCTGCCAACAGCCGTTTTTACAGAGCCTAATACTGGTTCTGATCTGGGCTCTTTGGCGACTCGAGCAATAAGAGCTGATGATTATTTTGAGGTGACAGGTAATAAAACCTGGATTACCCATGCTTCTCGAACTAATGTTATGACTTTACTTGCCAGAACAGACTTAGACACAAAAGACTACAGAGGGTTGTCTATGTTTCTTGCTGAAAAAGAAGCTGGTACTACTGAGCATCCTTTTCCTTCGGAAGGTATGACAGGAGGCGAAATTGAGGTTTTAGGTTATAGAGGAATGAAAGAATATGAGATTGCTTTTGATAATTTTAAAATATCAAAAGGCAATTTATTGGGTGGAATTGAGGGGCAGGGATTCAAGCAATTGATGCAAACTTTTGAAAGTGCTCGAATACAGACTGCCGCCAGGGCTGTTGGCGTGGCACAGTCAGCTCTAGATGTTTCTTTGAATTATGCCATTGATCGGAAACAATTTGGTAAATCGTTAATAGAATTTCCAAGAGTTTCATCAAAGTTATCAATGATGGCTGTCGAAATAATGATTGCACGTCAATTAACTTATTATAGTGCTCGAGAAAAAGACGCCAATCGGCGTTGTGATCTCGAGGCTGGAATGGCTAAATTATTGGCTGCAAGAGTAGCATGGTCATCGGCTGATAATGGCTTGCAAATCCATGGTGGAAATGGATTCGCTTTAGAGTATCCTATTAGCCGAATTTTATGTGATGCGAGAATTCTTAATATTTTTGAGGGTGCAGCTGAAATACAGGCTCAAGTAATAGTTCGGCGTATTCTTGATACTAAAACAAACTAGAATATTTTTTGTTATTAACAGTTCTTGCAAAAGCTTATTCTCTTCCTTAGGAGAAGAGAAGGAGTAGGGGTTTAGCTCAGTTGGTAGAGCATCGGTCTCCAAAACCGAGGGTCGTGGGTTCGAGTCCCTCAACCCCTGCCATTTTTTCCAGAATCTTGCTAGATGTATAATATTCTAAGTAATTTTTTGGAGCGGGCGATGAGATTCGAACTCACGACCCTAACCTTGGCAAGGTTATGCTCTACCCCTGAGCTACGCCCGCATCCATTTAGTAGGCTTGGGTGTAAACTGAAGACTGTTGGGCTGCAAGTGAAAAAGATGTGATAAGATATTAACTTGATGTCAATGTTCGACGAATTTTTAGAAATAATATATTTGATAAAAACCAACCAACAAAAATTAATAGAAAATTTAATATGATACTTACAGTATAAAAAATTATCCGATCTATTATTAGCATATCGTTTAAAAAGGGGTACGGGAGCCCATTTGTAACTGTCCCAATTGGGATAGAATTGATTGGTCTTAGAATTATCTCCATCCAAGTTGGATATGATACACTAAACACAGCAATAAAAAACAAAACCTTTTTAATTTTTTGAAATGCGCCCAATATAAAGAAAGCATCAATCCATAATAATGCAGGTCCTGCTAAATGTAGGTAATATTGTTGATGCCATGGAATTTCTCCTGATCCAACTAATAATGGATCAATAAAATATAACCGCCAGTATTGAATAACAACAACCATGCTAATTACGGTTGCAACAGAGGTTAGAGTGTTCCATGATTTGTCGCTAAAGCCGCAAGAAAAACTTAAAAGTTGTCCTGCTACAAATAGACTTGTGGTTAAACTCCAGATAGTCAAATACCGAAACTGCCAACCAAATGGGTCAGTAAAAATACCATCAAATTGGTAGAGCCAATAACTTAATGCTAAAATAAATACGAGGGCCCTATAAGAAAGGATAATTTTATCACTCATAATAACGTTTAGCATAATACAAAAATTTATTTATTCAATTAGAGATCAGCCAACTTTGATGCCAAAGAGATAGCATACAGAATCATTTTAAGAATTCTCAGAAATGCTATTATTAATTTACCTACCAGACTGTTGAGATTATACTGAAATTATATTCGTTGACCATAGTAAGGTACATGTTAAACCGTACTTGAATTTGAGGGGTACAGATGAATCTTTTTGCGAACGTACATGGGCTTGTTTTAGAGGCTTTGGCATCGTTACAATCTACCAGAGCTTTGCCAGAAGGTCTTGATTTCAAAAATGTTACGGTGGAGGCGCCGCGTGATAGTTCCCATGGCGATATGTCTACTAATGCGGCCATGATTTTGGCTAAACAGGCAAAAATGCGTCCAAGAGAAATAGCTGATTTATTGTTAAAGAAACTAGCAAGTAATACTCAAATTGAACATATTGAAGTTGCTGGACCTGGGTTTTTAAATTTGACTTTGTCGAAAAATATTTGGCTTGAGGCAATCCCACAAATTGTAAAGTTAAACAAAGAATTTGGAAGGTCTTCAATAGGTAAAGAGAAAAGAGTAAATGTTGAGTTTGTAAGTGCCAATCCAACTGGACCTATTCATGTAGGCCATACAAGGGGTGCTGTTTTTGGAGATGCACTGGCAAATTTATTGGGTTTTGCAGGGTATAATGTAACCAGAGAATATTATATTAATGATGGAGGTGCTCAGATTGATGTCTTAGCACGTTCAGTTTACTTGCGTTATTTGGAAGCTAACGGGATCGCTGTAGAATTTATTGAGGGTACTTATCCTGGTGAATATCTGATCCCTGTTGGGGAGTCTTTGAAAGAAGGTTTTGGAGATGTATTTGTTGAGGCGGATGAAGCTGAATGGCTGCCGAAGTTTCGAGCTCATGCAGTAAGATCAATGATGGAGTTAATTGAATCTGATCTATTGTCTTTAGGTATAAAAATGGATGTCTTTTATTCAGAGAAATCACTTTATGGTACTGGACGTATAGAGACTGCTTTAGAAGAGCTGAGTGCAAAAGGTTTGATTTACGAGGGTTACTTAGATCCTCCAAAAGGAAAATTACCTGAAGATTGGGAGCCTAGAAAACAAACCTTATTCAGATCTTCAGAATATGGTGATGATGTTGATCGACCAATAAAAAAATCTGATGGCCAATGGACTTATTTTGCACCAGATATTGCGTATCACTATGATAAGATTTCACGAAAATTTGATCATCTTATTAATATATTTGGTGCTGACCATGGAGGTTACGTAAAAAGGATGAAGGCTGCTGTTAGAGCACTTTCAAATGATGATATTACTTTAGATATTAAACTCACTCAATTGGTGCGATTATATAAGAATGGTGAACCTTTTAAAATGTCTAAACGTGCTGGTAATTTTATATCATTAAGAGATTTAGTCGAGCAGGTTGGTTCCGACGTAACTAGATTTGTAATGCTAACAAGAAAGAATGATGCACCTCTTGATTTTGATTTTGATAAAGTACTGGAGCAATCACGTGATAATCCAGTATTTTATGTGCAATATGCATATGCTAGAATTAACTCAGTTTTAAAAAAGGCTAGAGTAGCTAATATTAATGTTTGTGATAGTTCTTTGATTTCAGCTGATATGCAAGGTGTTGAGCATGAAAGCGAAGTATATATTATAAAAAAAGTTTGTGAGTGGCCTAGATTAGTAGAATTAGCAGCAAAACATAATGAGCCTCACCGTGTGGCATTTTACTTATATGAGTTAGCTTCTGAGTTTCACGCTTTTTGGAGTAAAGGAAAAGATACACCTTCTTTAAGGTTTGTTCATGAAGATAATGTCATGCGATCCTTGTCAAAATTAGCTATTGCAAGAAGTGTGGCCATTGTCATTTCAAATGGTTTAGGTATCCTTGGGGTGCAACCAATGGATGAAATGCGTTAAGATAGGCTGAGAAGGTAAGTATCTTAGTAAAATTGTTACGTTAATTGAGGTATATTAATGCCTTTTGGGCAAAATAATGATGAACCAACCATTTTTGTTATTATGATTAAATTAATTGTCAGTTGGGTAGGCATAATATTATCAATACTAATTGTGGTGGTGCTCGTAGTTTGGGGGTTCAGTTTAAATGTAAGTGATAATGCTGAAATTCCAGTAGTTAAGGCAAGTGTAAAAGAGTATAGGATAATACCTGATGAACCGGGGGGGCAAATTGTTAATTATCAAGGTCTATCGGTAAATAGTGTTCAGGAGAAGGGCTCTGCTCAAATAGCAGCGAATGAAATTAGGTTAGCACCAGACCCTATAAACTTAAGTGAGAAAAAAAATATTGTTGAGCAGTTACTATCATCTGATGAACAAGGTAATAATCAACTAGATTTGTCTGAAAAAAATCAAGGTGATGCTAATAATATTAGCAGTAATAATTCTGATACTAAGCTAAGAATATTTATTTCTGTTCGTCCTGTAGCGAAGAATTATATAAAGCTGGAAACTCCTACGATAATAAAAGAATTTCCACCTAGAGAAATCGAAATTGATGAAATTGAAAAAGTTGAGAAGATTGTTCTGAAACCAGGAGCGTTTTATGTTGAATTGGGATCCTATCGAACAAAAGATAAAGCAAAAAAAACCTGGTCGAGTTTGTCAAAAGGGAATAGTTTGATTTTCAAGAATAAAGAGCAATTGATTCAGGATGTCAGTACTAATAGTTCAAAGTTATTCAAATTGAGGGTTGTTGGTTTTGTAAATATAATAGAGAGTAGAGTTTTTTGTGATCAATTGCGAGATTGGGGAACAATTTGCTTGCCAATGAGAGCCGAATGAGTGTTAAGCCGGTCATATTTGGTTGTAGTGGAAAAGTTCTGACACAAGACGAGAAAGATTTTTTTAACAAGTCAATTCCTTGGGGAATTATCTTATTTAAGAGAAACATCGAAAATCCTAATCAATTGAAAGATCTAACAGCATCCATTAGGGATGCAACAAGCAGAAATATTCCTATATTGGTCGATCAAGAAGGTGGACGTGTTGAACGCCTTACTAAGCCTAATTGGCGGTCTTGGATGTCAGCGTTACAGCAAATGACCATTCTACCAGAGGAAGTTGTAGATCGAGCGATGTGGTTACGTTACCGACTAATTGGCGAAGAATTAAAAGAAGTTGGGATAAGCGTTAATTGTGCGCCTGTTGGCGATCTCGCCTGTAAGTTTACTCACCCTATCTTGTTGAATCGTTGCTATGGTGAGACGTTACGACAAGTAGTTCCAGCGGCTAGAGCATGTGCTGATGGATTAATTAGTGCTGGTATCTTACCTGTTTTGAAGCATATTCCTGGTCATGGACGAGCTACAGTCGATAGTCATTTTAAATTACCTAAGGTGAGTACTACGTTAAAAGAGCTTAAGAATTCAGATTTTAAAGTGTTTGAAGCCTTGAACGATATATCTCTTGGTATGACAGCACATGTTCTTTATGATAATATTGATGCGGAATTTCCTGCAACGCAGTCAAAAGAAGTAATAAAAATTGTGCGTGATAAAATAAAGTTTAAAGGTTTATTGATGACTGATGACATATCGATGAAAGCTTTAACTGGCTCATTGGTTGATAAAGTACAGGGCTCACTTGAAGCTGGTTGTGATTTAATATTGCATTGTAACGGCATTATGACTGAAATGATAGAAGTTGCTGATTGCTGCAGTGTTTTGAAACCTGAAAGAAAAAAATATTCTGATATGATTTTAAAAGAAAACAAAGCAAAAAAAAGTACTGATGTTCGAGAGCTTGCAAATGAATATGATACTTTGCTTCAAAAGTATGGCTCAGCTGTAATGCAAAAGGAAGACTTTTAATGGTTGAAGAAAGTTGGCTCGAAACAAATTTCAACGAAGATTATGAGATTAATTCTCTTATAGTTGATGTGGATGGCTACGAAGGTCCCCTTGATGTATTGTTGACATTAGCTCGGACTCAGAAAGTTGATGTTCGAAAAATCTCCGTACTTATGTTGGCCGAACAATATCTTCAGTTCATAAAAGAAGCAAAAGAATTGCGTATTGAGCTAGCGGCAGATTACTTGGTTATGGCAGCATGGTTGGCATTTCTAAAATCAAGGCTTTTGTTACCACCTGATCCGTCTGATGAAGGTCCTACCGGAGAAGAGCTTGCCAATTATTTGGCATTTCAGCTAGAGAGGCTGGAAGCCATGAGGCGTTGTGCAGCAACTATTTTGGCAAGAGATCAGTTAGGTCGTAATTTTTTTGCTCGTGGAATTGAAGAAAATGTTGAGCGTAAAAAAAATATTACTTATACAGCTAATCTTTTAGATTTAATGCAAGGATATGCAAGAGTTAAGACAAAAGATGAATTTAAGCCATTTGTGTTTGAAAGGAATTCAATTTTAACTATGGAGCAAGCTTTAGAGAGAATGCGAAGCTTGATAGGGCATGCTACTAATTGGTCTGATTTGAGTTCATTTTTACCAGAAGGTTGGCATTTGGATGGTAAGCGCTTAAGATCAGCTACCGCATCGACTTTTGCTGCTGCCTTGGAATTAGCGAAATATGGACTCATTGAACTTGAGCAGGATACGAGTTTCTCAGCGATAAAATTGAGGAAGAAAGTAAATTAAATGGGTAATACGAATGAAATTGGTTTATTTGAAACACCTACTATCACAGAGCAGGAGCGAATGGTTGAGGCGATTTTATTCGCTTCAAAAGAACCTGTTGAGATTCAAGAGTTTCTTAAGAGGATGCCCCATGGTTCGGACCCGTTAAAAGCGTTAAAAAATTTAAAACTATCATATGAAGGTAGGGGCGTTAATTTAAATAATATTGATAATGCTTGGGTGATTCGAACTTCTCCAGACCTAGGTTTTCTAATGCGGAGTGAAATAATTGAAACTCGTAAGTTAAGCCGGGCTGCGATAGAAACACTTTCAATAATTGCTTATCATCAACCAGTGAGCAGAGCAGAAATTGAAGAAATAAGGGGTGTCTCAGTAAGCAGAGGAACCTTGGATTTGCTCATTGAAATTGAGTGGGTCCGCTTGGGTCGTCGCCGTACAACGCCAGGCCGCCCAGTAACGTTCATGGTTACACAAAAATTTCTGGACCATTTTGGATTGTCATCTCTTAAAGATCTACCTGGACTTAAGGAGCTTCGCGCGGCGGGGCTTTTGGAGAGTAGGCCGCCGCCTGGAACTTCTCTAAAAGAAGAGGAATTTAGTGAAAATAATGGAGATAGTAACGAGGCAGATTTTTTTGAAGATGACGACTAAATTGGTTATGCATTTTTGAAATGTTTGGAAAGCTTTAATCCCTGACCTTGATAATTTGATTTTACTTCTTGGCCATAAATAATATCTGGTTCTTCAGTCATATTTTCGTATACCAAACGACCCACATTTTGACCGTGATCCATGACAAATGGAGCTTCATGGCACCTGACTTCAAGCACACCTCTTGAGCCACTTCCACCTGCCTTAATATTTCCAAAACCCGGATCAAAAAATCCCGCATAATGGACTCTAAACTCTCCAACCATTGATAGATACGGTGCCATTTCCGCAGCGCAATTTAAGGGAATATTGACAGATTCTCGGCTTACTAGAATATAAAAAGCGCCTGGATCTAAGATTATCTGCCCCGTTTTACTTTCGATTGGTTGCCAAAAATCAAGTGGATTGTAATACCCAACTTTTGCTAAATTTATTACATCTGTATGTGGCTTTGCCATATACCCCACTAAGTTAGTATTCGATGGTCTTAAATCTACTGAAAAACCCAGCCCATCATTGATTAATGCTTGGCCGTTAACTAGCGGTTCTTGCTCGTGCATTATCTCTAAATTTTCATCAGTTATTATCGAATCCCCAATTCGGAATCTAATTTGATTTAAACATTGTTCTGATTGTGCAAGAACTGAAAACGATCGTGGACAAATTTCTGCATATAATGGTCCTTTGTATCCAGCATTTATGCGATCAAATTCTGACCCGTTATCAATGATTACTCTTGTTAAAAGATCTAGTCTACCAGTTGAGCTTTTTGCATTTGCTGCTGCTGTTATATTATTAGGAAGATCTAGACTCTCAATTAATGGTACTATATACACGCAACCTTTTTCTAGAACTGCCCCTTTGCTCAAATCGATTTCATGCATTACGAACTCATTTAAACGATTGAGGACTTTAGAATTTTTTCCTGGAAGGAATGAGGCTCTTACGCGATAGGCAGTTTCACCAAGTCTTAAATCTAAACTGGCAGGTTGGATTTGAGGAGTAGAAATTTCTTTTTTTCTAGAAATAATATTTAAGTCTTTAATCAATTTTTTAATCGATTGTGAGGGAAGTACTCCTTTTATTTCATCTACCATAATTTGTCTCTTTTTTCATTTGAAACATTGTAAAGCTTGTCTACATGTTAATGGTCGGGCTAGCGGGATTTGAACCCACGACCTTTCGTCCCCCAGACGAACGCGCTACCAAACTGCGCTATAGCCCGATACGCTTGTATCGACATTTTCTATAGAATGAGCAACCAGAATCAGTAGAAGTTTTCTTAAAAATCAAAACTATTTTCATTTTCTTCTTGGATCCTGTCCCTTAATACTTTTAGGCGTTTTGCAATCATCTTAAGCTCTTCTTGTCCTGTTAACTTTTGCTGTATTTTCTGAGCCTCAACCATATTATCCATATTACTCACATCTTCGGATGATTTAATATTCGAAGGATCCGTGTTTAGCTTTGTTACGATTAGGTTTTCTGTATCAACGGGCTTATCAGCTCCTGCCTCAGTTTCATTCGCTTTTACAAATTGATCAATTGGCGGTGAAAGCGAGGCTACATGAAGAGCACCTTTCTCTTTCAACATTTTTTGAACGCCTTTTATTGTGAGACCCTCTCCATGCAACAATGTTTTTATACCACCAATTACTTTCATGTCCTCTGGTCGATAGTAACGTCTTCCATCTTTTCTTTTAACCGGTTTTATTTGCGAGAATCTGCTCTCCCAAAACCTCAAAACATAGGCCTCTGTGTCTAACCAAGTTGCCACTTCACCTATTGTTCTAAATGCTTTAGCTGATTTTTCCATGTTTTATGACTTAGTCACTGTTTCCCGCTGATACCCGCTCTTTCATAAGATGAGACGGGCGAAATGACAAAACTCTTCTAGGAGTGATAACCGCTTCTTCACCAGTCTTAGGATTTCTACCAATACGTTCAGTTTTGTCACATACTTTGAAGGTTCCAAAGGAGGATATCTTTACAGTTTCGCCCGCAACTAAAGCATCAGAAAGATGGTTTAAAACACTTTCAACTAAATCTGAACTTTCGTTTCTTGAAAGACCTACTTCTCTAAAAAGAGCTTCATTTAATTCCATACGTGTAAGCGTTTTTTCACTCATAAAATTTAACTCCCCCAAGTTATCCACTAACAGTAGGAAAATAATACTTAATCTGTCAACCTTAAGTGATTGATCAATCTAATAAATTTTACCAGCGAAAGATAACTGACCCCCAAGCCAACCCACCACCAATGGCCTCGGTTAATAAAAGATCACCCTTTTTGAGTTTTTTTTCCTTATTTGCAACCGATATTGCAAGGGGAATTGAAGCTGCTGAAGTATTCCCGTGGCTTTGGACGGTTACAATAATTTTTGAAAAATCTATGCCTAGTTTTTGAGAGGTTGATTTTATTATACGTAGGTTTGCTTGATGGGGAATCACCCAATCGATTTCTTCGTGGTTTATTTTGGCCTTTTTTAAAACAGTTTCTGCTGTTTCAGTTAATTTTGTGACGGCATGCTTATAAACTTCTTTTCCTTCCATAACCAAAACACCACTTTGTTGATTTTTTGACACACCGCCATCAACATAAAGTATATCTGCTAGGCTGCCATCGGAGTTTAAATCGGTCGCGATAATACCTCTATCTTGATTGTCATTATCACCTTCTTGAGCCTCTAAAATTAAGGCCCCAGCACCGTCACCAAATAGCACGCAGGTAGAACGATCTTTCCAATTCATGATTCGAGAGAAAGTTTCGGCTCCGATTACCATAACTCTTTTTGCTTGCCCTGAAATAATTAATGCGTTTGCATTTGCTAGGGCAAATACAAATCCAGCACAAACAGCTTGAATGTCAAAGGCAAAACCTGACGTCATTCCGAGCTTATGTTGAATTTTAGTAGCTGTAGATGGAAAAGTAAGATCTGGGGTTGATGTTGCGACTATAATAGCATCTATGTCATTGGCATTTAAAGATGCATGCTTGAGAGCATTTTTTGCTGCAGCAAAACCGAGATCTGATGTAAGTTCATTATCTTCGGCAAAATGTCTTCTTTCAATTCCACTTCGAGCTTTTATCCAATCATCTGATGTGTCAAGAAATGTTTCAAAGTAACTATTTTCTATGATATTCTTTGGTAAATAGTGTCCTATTCCTATTGGAACTGCTCTTAAAACTGTCATCTTGTTCTATCCAATTATTCTCATCTGGTTTAGCTTATAAGCCTTCTGTTTCAGACGCAATTCTTGCTGCTAGTTTTTCGTTAAAACCTGACTTGGTTAAATTAATTGCTAGCTCTATCGCTGCGGCCACGCCAGTTGGATCAGAGTCTCCATGAGATTTGATTACTGTTCCATTCAATCCCAAGAATACTCCTCCATTTACTCTTCTGGGATCTATTCCATTTGCAAATTTTTGTAACTCACGAGCTGACAATAAGGCGCTGATACGAGAAAGAAGAGTGCTTCTATAAACTTTATCCAATCTTTCGCGTATTAACTTAGCTGTACCTTCTCCTGTTTTTAAAGCTATATTTCCAGTAAACCCGTCTGTCACAATAACATCTACTTTCGCCGAAGGAATGTCACTTCCCTCAACAAAACCAATAAATTTATAATTACCGGTTTTGGCTTTAGCGTTTATCAAGTCATAAGCTTGTTTTATAATTGGACGTCCTTTATGTTGTTCTGTTCCAATATTTAAGAGTCCTACTCTTGGTTGGTTAATGTGCAATCCATTTCTAGCATAAGAAACGCCCATTTGAGCATATTGTGATAGATCTAAAGCATCTGCTTTAACATCGGCTCCCACATCCAATACAATATTTAATCCATGCTTATTTGTTGAAGGCCAAAGACAGGCTATAGCTGGACGTATTACTCCTGGTAATTTACGCAATCTCACCATTGATAACGCCATCAACGCTCCTGTATTTCCACAAGAGATAGCTATAGATGCTTGCTTATTTCGGACTGCTTCAATTGTTGACCACATACTTGAGCGTGAGCCGTTTCTTATCACGTTACTAGGCTTGTCTTCCATTGTTACTATATCTTCACACTGCACAATTTTGCACTGAGCTGAAATTTCTGGGTGACTTTCAATAAGGGAGCTTAATTGGCTTTTTTGGCCGTGAATAATAAAATTAGTATCTGAATATTTTTCTAATGATTTGGCTATGCCGTCAATTACAACCTTTGGCCCTTTATCTCCTCCCATTGCATCGATTGATAACACCAGGGAGTGCTCTTGTTTATCTTTGTAATCAGAAGGCAAGGTAAGTTATGGTTGCTAAGCTTCTAAGCAGCATCTTCGTCTAAATCAATGTCTTCAATCATAGAAATTATTTCATTATCGGAATAATGGCCACAAGCCCCACATATATGATGAGGCCTCTTTAATTCACCGCAGTTGCTGCATTCATTTAGATTTTGTGCAATTAAAGAATCGTGACTGCGTCTTTTATTACGACGAGAACGCGTTACTTTATTTTGTTGTACAGCCATAACTCAACCTCATTTCATACATATATTGTGTTGTAATTTAACACCTTGTTTAAGCGGTAAATGTAAAAGTTTCAATCAAACTTTACGCCACCTCAAATCAGAGCGAGAAAATACTCTTAATTCTGATTAGTGCAAGCTTTTTCTTCAAATATTATATATCAGTGTCTTTTTTTTTCAGTGCTGAAAGAATTGCGAAGGGCGAAGTCTCATCATTTGATGGGATCTCTGCCACTTTTTTTGCCAAAGAAATATTTTCAAATATTTCGTTTGGTTCTTTTGGATAGGTTGGAACCGCTAATGCGAGGCATTCAAAAAAAATATTCCCAAGATGTAATTCCTTGTCGATAAAGTCATCATCATTTAACTCCAACTCACTTTTTTGAATACTTAGATCAGGTCCTTTGACTATCCGTCGAGTTATCTTATCATCAATCCGCGTCGTTACAGGTTTTAAGGATAAAACACTTTTTTGTAAAATAGTTGCACCCATTACTGCTCGTAATGTCCATTTATCTTTATTGATTTTTGAAATTTCTCCTCGCAGTTTTGTCTTCTTTATTGATTCTACGTCAAGATCATTTGCTATTTGTAATAAGTCTTCTTGGCTAAAAATCATATCAAATTTAATAGTTTTTTCTGCGTTCAACTTTGAGAGATCTATTTTATCTTGGTACGATAATGGTTTATAATTTTCTCGCAAAGAGTATTCTCCTTTAAGATTATCTTATTGAATTATTAGTTGATTTTATATAGTTTCAAAAGCAATCGCAACATAGTGCAAATCTTTTTGGAACTCTTATGAAACTATATTTTTTTCATCTGAAGAAGTTATTAATTATATTAAGTTTGTTGTCGATTGGGGCCTGTTCTCCAACATTTAAAAATCATGGTTATGTACCGTCTGGATTGGAGCTTAATCAATTAAAAGTTGGAAAATCTTCAAAAGAGAATGTCAAAAACTTGTTTGGGTCACCATCTTCAATAGGTTTAGTACAGGATGATCGTTGGTTTTATCTTTATACGAGAATTAAAAACTTTATGTATAGATCTCCTGAAATAGTCGAGCGCCAACTTGTAGTAGTAACATTTAAATCGAACGGTTTATTAGAAAATATCGAAAGGTTTGAACTTCAAGATCAAAAAGTAGTAGTGTTATCTAGACGCATTACAGAAAGTGGGATCAAAGGTATGAGTTTAATACAGCAGTTATTAAATTCAGCTGGTAATTATGACCCTGCTCAGGCTTTTGAACAATAAAATTATTTCTCATCTATCTCCAAAGCGGCGCCGTTAATACAATACCTTAGTCCAGTTGGGTTGGGACCGTCAGGAAACAAATGCCCTAAGTGTGCATCGCATTTTGCGCAGACAACTTCAGTCCGCCTCATTATCCAGCTATTGTCCTCTTTCTCGCTGATCATGGATTTATTAGCAGCTTTAAAAAAACTTGGCCATCCGGACCCACTGTCGAATTTATGCTCTGAGTCAAACAATATTTCTTTACAACAAACGCATTTAAAAAATGCAGGAGTTTTGGGAAAACTGTCATTAGAGAACGCCATCTCAGTTGCTCCCTTACGGGTTACCCTAAACTCTAGTTCGGAGAGTTCCGCTTTCCATTCTTCGTCAGATTTCTTAATTTTATCCATTTTAACACCATCTTAAAGATACAATTTTAATTTTACGATTTAGCCCCCAGTGTGGCTCATATAACGGCTTATTCCTCCGGAGATATTTTTCCGACTATAATCAAAATTATGGCCTTTTGGTTTTGATAATATAGCGTTTTTAATTGCCTTAATTACTGGTTCATCTTCAATAGGGTTTTGTCTCAGCACATTGCGTAGATCAGCTTCATCTTCTTGACCCAAACATTGATGAAGTTGGCCAGTACAAGTTAACCTAACTCTATTACAACTTTCGCAAAAATTGTGACTAAGTGGCGTTATTAGGCCAACTTTAAGGTTGAGATCTATTAATTTTATATATCGTGCTGGACCACCAGTTGTTTCATCTAAACTAACTACTTTATATTTTTGAGATAATCTCTTCTGTAGTTCTTCGAGAGACCAATATTGATCTAATCTTTTTTCATTTCCTATGTCACCCATAGGCATTACTTCTATGAAGGTTAAGTCCATATCGTTTGATGCACACCAATTAGTAAGTGAAAATAATTCATCTTCATTGGTGTTTTTGAGTGCTACTGTATTTATTTTTATACGTATACCTGATTTTTGAGCTGCCTCGATGCCTTTTAAGACTTGCGATAACCTTCCCCAACGGGTGATTTGTGAAAATTTATTTGGATCTAAAGTATCAAGAGACACATTTATACGTTTTATACCGCACTCAGCTAGTCTAGGAGCAAATTTTTCTAATTGTGAACCATTAGTTGTTAATGTTAACTCCTTTAAGCTTCCTGAATCCAAGTGTCTCGAAATTGATTTGAAAAAGTCGATAATACCTCTTCTAACTAATGGTTCTCCTCCTGTAATGCGAAGCTTTTTTATTCCTTGTTGGATAAATATTGAACATATTCGATCTAGCTCTTCTAAGGATAGTAATTGTTTTTTTGGAAGAAATGTCATATTTTCCGACATGCAGTAAACACATCTAAAGTCGCACCTGTCAGTTACAGAAACTCGAAGATAATCTATCGATCTGTCAAATGGATCTATCAGTTTTGGTAAATTGACCATACTTATTAAATATGTTCGAATTTCAATTCATTCAAGGGAATAAGTTGCAAAATATGAGTCTTATAAATTTGAGACTACTTTCTCAACAGTTAATAATATTAACCTGATAAAGGTCTTCCGTCTTTCCATTCTCCATCAAAAGCTTGTCCATTATTGTAGAGCATTTTACCTCTTCCATGCCTTTTTCCTTTTTCAAAACTTCCAATATAAATATCACCATTTTGATATTTTGCGGTTCCATTTCCTTCAATCTCACCATTTTTCCATTGTCCATTATATTCAAAGCCGTTTAGCATCAAAATTATCCCGTGACCATGTCTCATCCCATTTGAGAAATCACCGGAATAAACTGTACCATTCTTATATGTTGCTATTCCTGCTCCACTTTTTAAGCCATCTTGCCAATTTCCAGTGTAGGCATTTCCGTTTAGATAAGACATTGTCCCTGTGCCATGTGCCTTTCCTTCAGCAAATTGCCCTCTGTATTGCACTCCATTCGCGTAGGTTGCATTACCGTAACCTTGAATTACTCCTTTCAACCACTCACCATCATATGTACCACCATCAGAGTAGTTAATTTTCCCCCTTCCGTGTGCAAGACCATTTCGAAATATTCCTAGAAAATGGGAACCATCAGGATATTCTATCTGTCCTGAACCACTCTTTTGCCCTTTTTCCCATTGTCCAATATAGGTGTAGCCATTTTTATTTGTTAGTTTTCCAATTCCATGTCGTTGATCGTTTAAAAATGATCCTCTATACGACGTACCGTTGTTATAGTCCTGCTTTCCTTCACCAGACCGTAATCCGTTTTTCAAAATTCCTTCAAACTTTTCTCCATCAATACTTATTATGAGTGCTTTTCCATTAATTTTGTCTTCATTCCAAATACCTTGATAAATCGTACCATTTGGCAAGGTAAACTTTCCGGATCCATGCCTTAACCCATTGAGCACTTCGCCCTCATAAAGAGTTTCATCAGAATAGGTTATTTTAGCGAGTCCAATTTTCCTCCCATCTTTCCAGGTCCCATGATACTCATAGTTATTAGGGTCTTTTAAAAGGCCTTTTCCGTGATATTTGGCGTCTTTGAAATCACCAGTGTAAGTTAGTCCGCTTGTGTAAATCGCTTTGCCAGTACCGCTTATATTTCCGTTGCTCCAGGTTCCTTCGTATATGTCGCCATTTAAAAATTGAATTTTTCCAAAGCC
>TARA_B110000003_G_scaffold15065_2_pt1 | contig 26323 bp, 19 predicted proteins | sample TARA_B110000003 | Tara Oceans TARA_B110000003 (sample SAMEA4396424) | marine metagenome | biome: Westerlies Biome; feature: [SRF] surface water layer (ENVO:00010504); material: water (ENVO:00002006), including particulate matter (ENVO:01000060) such as... | depth 5 m
GGACGACAAGGACCCCAACAAGTTTGTGGCAAAAATGGGTGCCGATGCCGTGCACGATTTGCTGGCCAACCTTGAGCTCGATGAGTTGAGCTATTCACTTCGTCACGAAGCCAACACGGAGACTTCTCAGCAGCGCAAGAGCGAAAAGCTAAAGCGTTTGCAAGTGGTGGAGTCCCTGCGCGACGCCAACAGCCGCATTGAAAACAATCCCGAGTGGATGGTGGTCAAGGTGGTTCCAGTGATTCCGCCAGAGTTGCGCCCTTTGGTGCCGCTTGATGGGGGACGCTTCGCGACGTCCGATTTGAATGATTTGTACCGCCGTGTCATCATCCGCAACAACCGTTTGAAGCGCCTGGTGGAAATCAAGGCACCCGAGGTCATTCTTCGGAACGAGAAGCGGATGTTGCAGGAAGCTGTGGACAGCCTCTTTGACAACAGCCGCAAATCCAGTGCGGTGAAAACGGAAAGCAACCGTCCGCTCAAATCCTTGAGCGACAGTTTGAAGGGAAAGCAAGGACGTTTCCGTCAAAACCTCCTCGGAAAGCGAGTGGACTACTCCGCGCGTTCCGTAATTGTCGTGGGTCCAGATTTGAAGCTCCACGAGTGCGGCATGCCTAAGAACATGGCAGCGGAACTTTACAAGCCCTTCATCATTCGCAAGATGATTGAACGCGGTGTGGTGAAGACCGTGAAGAGCGCCAAGAAAATTGTGGACGCGAAAGAGCCAGTGGTGTGGGACATCCTTGAGAATGTGATGAAAGGGCACCCCGTGTTGCTCAACCGTGCACCAACCTTGCACCGTTTGGGCATCCAGGCGTTCCAGCCCAAATTGATTGAGGGAAAGGCCCTGCAGTTGCATCCTTTGGCATGCACTGCCTTCAACGCCGACTTTGACGGAGACCAAATGGCCGTTCACCTGCCATTGGGTTCTGCAGCTGTATTGGAAGCCCAGCTTTTGATGCTTGGTTCACACAACATCCTCAACCCTGCCAACGGGGCCCCGATTGCGGTTCCTTCTCAGGACATGGTGTTGGGCCTTTACTACATCACCAAGGAGCGCAAGTCTTCCAAGGAACATGTGGTGAAGGGGGAAGGCATGGTGTGTTACTCTCCTGAAGAGGTGCGCATCGCACACCAAGAGGGCCGTTTGGACCTCCACGCGTCGATCAAGATGCGTTACTTGGATGCCGCTGGCAACGTCAGCATGATTGACACCACTTGTGGTCGGGTCATGTTCAACGAGCACGTGCCGATTGAGGCAGGATTCGTCAATGAGTTGTTGACCAAAAAGTCATTGCGTGGCATCATTGCCCACGTGTTGAACAGCGTCGGCGTTCCTCGTACGGCTCAATTTTTGGACGACATCAAGGAGCTCGGCTTCACCATGGCCTTCAAAGGTGGTTTGTCCTTCAACCTGAACGACGTCATCATCCCACCTGAAAAAGAGGAGTTGGTGGAAAAAGCGAAGGCGCAAGTCGGCGAGGTGATGGACAACTACAACATGGGTCTGATCACCAACAATGAGCGGTACAACCAGATCATTGACATCTGGACGCATACGAATTCTCGCTTGACCAACATCCTGATGGACCGCTTGGAGACCGACAAGCAAGGCTTCAACTCGATTTACATGATGATGCACTCTGGTGCGCGTGGATCGAAGGAGCAGATTCGTCAGTTGTCTGGTATGCGTGGCTTGATGGCCAAGCCCCAGAAGTCTTCCGCCACCGGTGGTCAGGACATCATTGAGAACCCCATCCTGTCGAATTTCAAAGAAGGCCTCTCCATCTTGGAGTACTTCATTTCGACACACGGTGCTCGAAAGGGACTGGCTGATACGGCTTTGAAGACGGCTGACGCGGGATACCTTACCCGTCGTTTGGTGGATGTGGCGCAGGATGTCATCATCACTGAAGAAGATTGCTACACGTTGCGGGGTTTGACGGTTTCACCATTGCGTCAAAATGACGAAGTTGTGGAAGGCATTGGCGACCGAATCGAAGGCCGAACGGCAGCCGAGGATGTGCACCACCCGACAACGGAAGAGGTGTTGGTCTCAGAAAGAGAGCTTATCACGCCCCAGGCTGCCAAGATCATTGAAGAGGCAGGCATCCAGGAAGTTCAGGTTCGGTCGGTTTTGACCTGCGAGTCTCGTGTGGGTGTTTGTGCAATGTGCTACGGCAAGAACCTTGCAACGAATCGCCCAGTCCAAATTGGAGAAGCAGTTGGTGTCATTGCAGCCCAGTCCATCGGCGAGCCTGGCACGCAGTTGACCCTCCGTACGTTCCACGTAGGGGGTACAGCTTCGAAGATTTCTGATGAAAACCAAATCCGCACCAAGCATGCAGGTGTTGTGGAGATTGATGAGCTGAGGACCGTGGACCGCACGAACGCCAACGGTGAGAAAGAAGTGGTGGTGGTGTCTCGTTCCTCCGAATTCAAAGTGATGGACTCCGAAACCAACGTGGCCCTGTCCACGACGGTGTTGCCCTACGGCTCCATTCTCTTTGTCAAGGATGGGAACAAGATCAAAAAAGACGCATCCGTCTGTGAGTGGGATCCGTACAACAATGTAATCATCTCGGAAGAGGAGGGGTCAGTCGCCTTTGAGAGCATCGAAGAAGGCTTCACCTTTCGCGAAGAGTTGGACGAGCAAACGGGCTTCCGTGAAATTGTGATCACAGAGTCACGCGACAAAAAGAAAAACCCTGCAGTTTTGATCATGGGCAAGAAGAAAGAAGTGCTTCGCACATACTCTCTTCCAGTTGGAGCCCACTTGTCCGTCAAGGAAGGCGACAAGGTGACCAAGGGAGTTATTCTCTGTAAGATTCCTCGGGTGGCTGGAAAATCTGGTGACATCACAGGTGGTCTTCCACGTGTGACGGAGCTGTTCGAAGCCAGAAACCCATCCAATCCCGCTGTGGTTTCTGAAGTGGACGGCATCGTCAGCTACGGAAAGATCAAGCGCGGAAACCGTGAAGTGATTGTGGAAGCTCGTACAGGTGAAAAATTCAAGTACATGGTTCCATTGTCCAAGCACATCTTGGTGCAGGACAACGATTTCGTGAAGGCAGGAATGCCTATGTCGGATGGAGCAGTCACGCCCAACGACATTTTGAACGTCATGGGACCTACAGCTGTCCAGGAATACATCGTGAATGAAATCCAGGACGTCTACCGCTTGCAGGGTGTGAAAATCAACGACAAGCACTTTGAAGTCATCGTACGTCAGATGATGAAGAAGGTCGTGATTGAGGATGGCGGAGACACCAAGTTTTTGGAAAAGCAAATCGCTGAGAAGGCCGACTTCTTGAATGAAAATGACCGCATGTTTGGCCAGGTTATCGTGACCGATGCCGGTGGTTCTGATCAAGTCAAGGTGGGACAGATGATTTCAGCGCGCCGCATGCGCGACGAAAACAGTTCTTTGGTGCGACGCGATTTGGCCAAGATGGAATGTCGCGATGCGATTCCCGCAACGTCACGTCCCCTGCTCCAAGGCATCACGCGTGCTTCCTTGCAGACCAAGTCCTTCATCTCTGCGGCCTCCTTCCAGGAGACCACCAAGGTGCTGAACGAGGCTGCTGTAAGTGGCAAGCAGGATCATTTGCTCGGATTGAAGGAGAACGTGATTGTAGGACACTTGATTCCTGCTGGAACGGGCACCCGGAGGTTCACCGACTTGAAAGTTGGGGACAAAGATGAGTTCGATGCCTTGGTCGAGATGGCATCTGAGGAGGGATAAACTCCACTACAAGACTGCAAGAAAAAGGCACCCCACGGGGTGCCTTTTTCTGTTCTTGATGTTCGCTCGTTGTGGCGGTCAGTTCTTTTGCTCGATGGCCCGGGCTGCGGCTTTGGCAGGGTCCTCTCCTTGGGATGCATCGTTGTCGTCCACCCCGCAATAGCCAAACAAGCAGTTCTCTTTGATGATACGGTCCACGAAGTCAGGCACCATGTCCACCCATGCATCGTCGTCTTTTTTGATGCATTCCAATGCAGCACGGCTAAAGATGGAGAGCACATCGGGGTCGTAATTGTCGATGTCCAAGATGCGCTTGTTGAAGACGAGGTAATCGTAGAGGGGCTTCAAACGTGGATGGATCGGGGTGGACACAGAGTCCCAAAGTTGCCCGCTCTCTTCATCTTTCCATGGGTAAAGCAGTATCCGGAGATCCCGTGAGAAGAGAATGCCGAAGGCTTCGAGGATGCCCCCATTCAGGTCACGATAGTAACGCTCGTTGAAAATCTCGACCAAGGTGGCCGCCCCCATGATCACACCCATTCGCTTTTTGGTGTGGCGCGAGAAAAACTCTACCAATTTGAAGTATTTCTGATAGTTGCTGATCAGCACGGTTTGACCGATGCTGCACAACACATCCGCGCGGTCCAAGAAGTCTTGCTCATCAATGTCCCCCGAAGCACTGAGGTTGTTCAGGGTGATTTCAAACAACACCTTTACGTTGTCGGGATCTACCTTGGGTTGTTCCCTGAACATGGCGAGGCCCTTGGCGATCATGTCGATGTTCACCTTCGTCACCGGACGAAAACTCCCTCGGATGGCCAGGATGTTCTTCTTGTAGAGGACATCTGCCGCCTGACGGTTTCGGCCATCGGGAGAGAAAATCACCGCGTCGGTCATGCCGTGCTTGACCAGTTGCAGCGAAAGCAGGCGGTTGTCGACACCCTCAAAATCAGGCCCATTCATTTGGATCATGTCGACCTCGAGCTGGTCCCGTTCGAGGTTGTCATAAAGGCTTTGGAGAAGCTCTTTGGGGCGTTTGTAAAAGAAAAACGCACCGTAAATCAAATTCACACCAAGCAGACCGGTCGTTTGTTGTTGCAACAGCGCATCTTGCTCATGGAACCTGGCGTGGAGCACAATCTCATTGGGCTCCTTGTCCGCGGCTGTTTGGAACTTGATCCCAAACCATCCATGACCTTGGATGGTCTTGTGGTAGTTGATGGTGGCCACCGTATTGGCGAAGGCGAAGTACTGTTTGGTAGGGTGGTCGTCACGGGTGATTCGCTCCTCAATCAGGTTGTACTCGTGATCGAGCATTTTGTCAATACGCGACTCACACACATAGCGCCCTTTGACCTCCTTGCCGTAGATCGCATCGCTGAAATCTTTGTCATAGGCAGAGATGGTCTTGGCAATGGTACCCGACGCTCCTCCTGCTCGAAAAAAATGGCGAACAACCTCCTGACCCGCGCCGATTTCGGCAAAGGTGCCATACAGATCAGCGTTGAGGTTGACCCGGAGGGCCTTTTGTTTGGCTGAGAGAATGACGCGTTCCAAGTCCACAGCAGTTTGATCGAGGTTTGTATCAAAGGTAAGGATACCTTCGTGGCATGAACGGTCGTCGTGCAGAGAGATTGTTGCGAATGGTGTTTTTGGGCACTGGCACCTCCCAAGGAGTGCCCATCATCGGCTGTTCTTGTTCGGTGTGTACTTCCAACGACCCGCACAATGCCCGGTTGAGAAGTTCCGTGATGTTGGAGGGTGAAGCTGGCTGTGTCGTGGTGGACACAGGACCGGATTTCAGGGCCCAAATGCTGCGAGAGTGTGTGAAGCGACTGGATGCAGTCGTTTACACCCACGAGCACAAAGACCATTTGGCTGGGATGGACGATGTGCGTCCATTCAATTACTTGCAAAAAAGCATTATGCCTCTCTTTGCATCCGATCGCGTGGAGGCAGCGTTGAAACGGGATTTTCACTACGCCTTTGAAAAGAAAAGCCACGGAGGGGTTCCTCAGGTGGACATCCGACGCATTGAAGACTTTGAAATGTTTGAAGCTGGGGGCTTGTCGCTGGAAGCCTTTCCAGTGATGCATGGAGAGCTTCCGATCCATGGTTTTCGTTGTGAAGATGTGGCATACATCACGGATGCGAATCATTTGTCATTGGCCACCTTGGCAAGGCTGCAAGATTTGGACGTTTTGGTGCTCAATGCCCTTCGCCCTTCTCCCCATTACAGCCACTTCTCACTTGAGGAGGCCGTGGAGGTCTCCCGTAAAATTGGTGCACGACAGACCTTTTTCACCCATGTGAGCCACGAGATGGGCGACCATGTCCAAGTCAACGAAGGCTTGCCGGCGGGCATTGCATTGGCCCATGATGGCTTGGTGTTGGAACGTGCGGACGGGCAATGGTCCATGGGCCATTCAGATTGGTTGGTCCAAACCTTGGGAGAGGCATGAAGTTCATGTCCATGCTTGGTCGGTGCCCTCGATGGTTCCTCAGCCTGCTGGCCTTGAAGCTTGCTGTTCTGGCCATACTGATGGGGGGATACAGGGGCCGGGTGGTTCGGTCCAATTTGCGGCGGGCCTTTCCCAACCTGTCTTCTTGGAGGCGGGCGATCTACTTCCTTCAATTCCAGAGGCATTTCACGCAGTTGCTGGTGGAGTCCGCCAAACTGTTCACCATGTCATCGAAGGAGGTGGAGGAGGGCATGCCTCACTTGAACACGGAGTTGTTGCATGAATTGCATCAAAAAGGGAAACATGTCCTGGTGGCAGGTGGACACATGAACAACTGGGAATGGAGCGCCTTGACGCTGAACCAAGCGGTTCCCCATAGAGGAATGGCGCTCTACAAAAAATTAAGCGACCACAAGGCCGACCATATGATGCGGATGTCAAGGGGGCGTTTTGGCCTTGAAATGGTCCGTACCACGGCGGGTCGGGCATGGATGAATGTGGCACGTCATGGTGAGCCTGTGGCCGTGGTTATGGGGTTTGACCAAAGTCCGGCAGATCCATCCAAGTCATGGTGGACCACCTTTCTGGGCACAGAGACGGCAGTGTTTTATGGATTGGAACAATGGACCAAGCTCTACGATATGGCCGTCGTGTATGCCAACATTCGAAGGAAGGGAGCTTGGAAATACGAGCTGACCTACGAATTGATCCACGACGGCGAGACCGTTCTTAAGGAGGGGGAGGTGTTGGACCGTTGTCTCGCGTCACTTGAGCGAGAGATCCAAACCGATCCAAGCCGTTGGCTTTGGTCCCACAAACGGTGGAAGCACAAGCGTCCTCAGCACCAAGTGCTTCATCCCAGGAAGTTCACAAGAAGCCAGCCCTAACTTCGGCACCATGCAAGGAAAAGCCCCTTTGGCGGAGCGCATGCGTCCACAGTCCCTCAACGAGTACGTTGGGCAGGAACATTTGGTGGGGGAAGGAGCGGTGTTGCGCAGGGCGATGAAGGCAGGGACCTTGCCAAGCATGATTCTTTGGGGGCCTCCTGGTGTGGGCAAAACCACGCTGGCACGGTTGATTGCGGCAGACTCTGACAGGCCCTTCCACAGCCTCAGTGCCATCCACAGCGGTGTCAAGGACGTTCGTGCCATTTTGAATTCGGCCAAGCGTGATGGCATGTTTGCGGGTCGCGCGGTGCTCTTCATCGATGAGATCCATCGTTTTTCAAAGTCCCAACAAGACAGCCTTTTGGGGGCGGTGGAGGCTGGGACGGTGACCTTGCTTGGTGCCACTACGGAGAATCCTTCCTTTGAAGTGATTCCCGCCCTTCGCTCCCGTTGTCAGACCTACATCCTGGAGGCTTTGTCTCCGGAGGTGTTGTTGGCGCTTGTCGATCGGGCCCTGTCAGAAGATGAATTCATGTCCGCCCACAAAGTGGTGATGAAGGACACAGAGGCCTTGTTGCGGGCGAGTGGAGGGGACGCTCGCCGGCTGTTGAACACCCTTGAGCTCGTGGTTGATGGACTTGAGCCCAATGCGGAGGGCCAGTGTGTGGTCACGAATGAAGAGGTGATGGAGCGTGTTCAAACGCACCCCACCAACTACGACAAGGGGGGAGAACAACACTACGACATCGTGAGTGCCTTCATCAAGAGCATTCGCGCGAGCGACCCCAATGCTGCGGTCTACTACCTCGCGCGCATGGTGGAAGGGGGCGAAGATCCCAAGTTCATCGCCCGCCGGTTGTTGATTTCAGCATCGGAAGACATTGGCAATGCAAACCCTACGGCCCTCGTGCTGGCCAACAACACCTTCCAGGCCGTGGAGCGTATTGGTTGGCCAGAGGCCCGTATTGTGCTTTCTCAATGCGCAGTGTATTTGGCCACCAGTGCAAAAAGCAATGCCAGTTACAAGGCCATTGGCCAAGCGCAGGTCTGGGTTCAGGAGCATGGCGACGCTGTCGTTCCCATGGCTTTGAGAAATGCCCCAACGGGATGGATGAAAGAGCAGGGCTACGGAAAAGGGTATGCCTACGACCATGACGCCCAGGGGCAATTCAGCGGCCAAGAATGCTTGCCCGAAGGAATGGAAGGCACCGTGTTTTATCAGCCTGGCAACAACCCCAAAGAGCAAGCCACGCGTGAGTGGTTGCGGACTCTTTGGAGGGGCAAGTATGGCTATTGAATGAGAGGGACTGCCTCAGCAGGGGCAGGTGCTACAAAAGCAACAAGTGGGGCTCAATGGATGTCTGTGTGCTCCAGGATTCCCAGGTTGAAATGCTCTGTTTGGGTCAAGCGCCCCTTTTGGTTGTAGTGATATACGGCCCCGTCCAATTTGCCTAGGACATACTCGCCTTCCCGTGAAATTTGAACTCCTTTCATCACGCGGCGCTGCATCTCTTCCCCAAGTTGGGGATCGACAAAAGCCTCCATCTCAAACCCACCACAATCGTGCCATTCACGGAAGGGGCCGTCCAGCATTTTGTCTTTGTAGATGTGCTCTGTGGCCGGACGTTCTTCCCCGAACCATTCCGTGAAGGTCCCGTTGACCCGAATGGTTTCCAACAACTGTCCGTCTCGGTAACGGTGGATATGTTGGAGCCTCCCGTCCTCGAGATAGAACTTCCAGCTGCCTTCTTCAACGCCTTCGAAGTAGGCACCTTCACTCAAACGCTGTCCACCTCCGTAGAAGGCCTTGAAAGGCCCATCTAAGGTTCCCTCGCGGTAGGTCAGCACTTGACGCACCAACCCATTGTCGTTCCATGACGTCCACGTGGCGTCTCTTTCTCCGTGGCGGTAATGACCCTGCTCGAAAATTTGGCCGCTTGGCAGGTAACGTTCTTCGAGGCCATGCCGGATGCCACCGTCGTAATGAACCAAAGTGGTCAGTTCTCCTTGTGCCCCAAACAAGGACCATGCCCCCTGACGAAGCGGAGGGGCAGGTCGTTCTTGCTGTGCGTCGCCTTTGAGTTGAAGCCTCTCGTGACGGTAGCCGCCTGAAGCGGTCAACCGGCCGTCAGGAGCGAACATGGAAGCGTCCGACTGCAGCCCATCCTCAGTGTGGACAATGCGGCCAATGGCGGACCCGTTTTCGCGGAAGTACCACCACCCGCCCACAGGTTGTCCGTGCTCGAACTTGCCGACGTAGTAGAGATTCCCATTGGGGTACACACGAACCCAGGGGCCTTGACGGAAGCCCTTGGCATCTGTAAGGTTGTAATCTTCGCCAAAAGCCCCATCAGGCCAAGCATTGGAGGCATCAAGTGGCTTGTCAAGCGGTGCTTCAGGTTGGGCCATCATGGGAAGCATCCCGTGGCCGCAGCACAACGCGACAAACAGCGCAGTGCACTTGACCTTCTTCGAAGAAGAGAAATTCATGGAACAAAGATGCATCGTGCTGCGGAGGTTGGGGCGGCGATTGGGTACTTTTGGCATCGCAAACCCTGGAATCATGAAAGTAACTGTTGTAGGCGCTGGTAATGTAGGCGCCACTTGTGCAAATGTTTTGGCCACACGCGAAGTCGCGAATGAGGTGGTCTTGTTGGACATCAAAGATGGCTTTGCCGAGGGCAAAGCCTTGGACATTTGGGAAACGGCACCCATCAATCTGTACGACACCCGAACCGTCGGTTCCACCAACGATTACAGCAAGACGGCAGGTTCAGAAGTGGTGGTGATCACCAGCGGCCTGCCTCGCAAACCAGGCATGAGCCGTGACGACCTCATCGCCACCAACGCAGGCATTGTCAAGACCGTGACAGAGAACGTCATGAAGCACAGTCCAGAGGCCATTTTGGTCATCGTATCCAACCCATTGGACGTCATGACCTACTGCGCTTTCTTGACGGCGAACATCGACAGCAAGCGGGTCTTCGGCATGGCCGGCATTTTGGACACTGCCCGCTACCGTGCATTTTTGGCAGAAGAACTCAATGTGAGCCCCAAAGACATCCAGGCGGTGTTGATGGGTGGCCACGGTGATACCATGGTTCCTCTCCCTCGTTACACGACGGTTGGAGGAATTCCAGTGACAGAGATGATCAACGCTGAAAAATTGGAAGCCATTGTCAACCGAACGAAAAAGGGTGGAGGAGAGATTGTGAACCTCTTGGGCACCTCGGCCTGGTATGCCCCAGGTGCCGCTGCGGCCCAAATGGTGGAGGCCATCGTCCGCGATCAACGCCGTGTGTTCCCATGCTGCGCATGGTTGCAGGGTGAATATGGTGTCAATGATCTTTACCTAGGTGTGCCTGTCATCCTCGGCAAGAATGGCATTGAGCGGATCATCGAATTGGACCTCAACGACGATGAGAAGGAGTTGCTTCGCACAAGCGAGGCAGCGGTGCGCGATGTGAAAGGAGTGCTGGACGGACTCAGCCTCTGACCATTTGTCCGCAATGCAAGAGCAGGGTCAATGCTGAAGCTTGACCCAAGTCAAAGGGGCTCCAACGAGGGCTCCTTTTTCGTTGCCCACCATGAGACTTGGACGCTCTATCACCGGCCGGACCACATAAAGGCCACTGGGCCATGCTGAAGGATTCATGTTGCCGTGTTTGGCGGCGACCACCTCCTCGCGGTGGATGCATGCTCCAAGACCATTCCAGACCTCCAAGACTCCCGTCCAGGGTTGGGTGGAAGCCCAGTTCAACGCATGGCTTCCAGGGTTTGGAGACAGCTTCCAATCCAAAACTGAGGATACATTCTCCACCCAAGGTGGCGCAGAGGATGTGGGTGCTCCCTGAAATGCAAGAACCCCACCATTCTGGATGCCCAACAGACCATCCAGAAGGCCATCACCATCGAGATCGTGCCAGGCCGATGCTGCCCGGTAGCCATGGCTCGTGCCCAAGATGTTGTCTGCCTGCAATGGCAGGTCTGCATCCCAATTTTCTGTGGCCAAGCCAAAATATTGAACCGTTCCTGTTTCGTTGGCCACCAAGATCCTCAGCCCATCGTCGGTCATGGTGAGAGCAGGAACACTCCATCCGTTGATGCCCAGCAAATTGTCAACGGCGATCCCGCCCCAAGTTTCACCGTGGATGGGGGAGTCATAGATGGACCATGTCCCAAGGGAAGATTGCTCGATCAGGGTCAGGTATCCATTCATTTCCCCCACCACCATGTCGAGATCTCCATCGTTGTCCATGTCAATCAGCTGTGGCGCTGCGAATTGACCGACGTCCAAGGCCTCAGAACCACCCTCTTCAGGGATGGACAAGGCGGCAAGCACAAAAACAGGCCACTCGCCTGGACCAGCGACGTTGTCGAATTGGTGGAAATACCCCAATTCATCTCCCACAATCACGTCCAAGTCGCCATCTCCGTCGAGGTCGCCAAAGGCGGGGTAGGGGCTTTCGATTTGGTAGCTTGAAAGGGGAATCCAATCGTCGTTGTTCCGTTCAAATACCGGCTCTGTGGTGCTCCCGACATTGCGGAAACTCGCGATGGCGGCGGGCGTTTGGTCAATGCCTTCATACCTCTCCTTGTTGGCGATGGCCAAGTCCATCAACCCGTCGGCGTCAAAGTCAGCGAAAACGGGGTAGGCACCACGTCCCACATCCACCATGTCCCTCTGCAAAAAGGCACTGTCTTGGAAGGCCCAAGAAGGGGCATCTTCTGTTCCATCATTCCGAAAAAAATGGACGCCAGCATCGTCGTTGGTCTCCAACGGGGTGTTGGGTGAAAAGAGCAAATCACGCACCCCATCGTGGTCGACATCGAGGTGAAAAGCGGCAGGGAAGCGAGGCAGATTCAGGGCTTGGTCTCCGTAAAGGGCGTCGGGAAAAGAGGGGTCCACGAACACGGCGCTGTCGAGGCCCGAACCACCTTCTTCCAACACAACTCCTAGCGTTGTTGGGTACGTCACATCACTTATAATCAAGTCTTTGGGACCCCCTGATTCAAGCTGAAGTGAAGTTATAGACCCTCCGGCATGAAGGCCAGTTCGTGGCTCGACGACGTTGAACGAACACTCAAATTCAGGTCCAATAAAAAGATCGTTGTTTTCGGCCGCTTCTTCGAGCATGCCGTAGCAGCGGTTGGTGCAAACGAGATCGAGGCCGCAAGAGGTTTGGCCTTGAAATCGGTAGAGAGTGGTGGCCGTCTCCGTAAAGGTGATGATGTCGAGATCGCCGTCGTCGTCGTGGTCCAGTATTGCTGGCAAATCCATGCCAATGCAGATCACTGGCAAGTCGCTTGCACCATTTCCAAAATCAAACTCTGCCGACAAGGCGATGGGGTTTGGGTCAAATGAGGGGCCTTCTCCGGGTTGGGTGGTGTTGGTGTGCACCCGGATGCCATTTTGAAAACTCGTGAAGATGTCTGCCTTTCCGTCGCAGTTGTAGTCCCGCAGAAGACACCAATCCACCATCGACGGCCAATTCTCGGTCCAATCCCATCGCAGGATCCAAACCTCCTCCGCCTCGATCTCTCCAGTAGCGCGTTCGAACACGAGTATTCTGCTGCCATCCCTGTCGAAGGCAAACAAGTCATCGTCTCCATCGAGGTCAGCATCAAAAGGGGACCATTGTGGTGCGGTCAGTCCACCTGCCCAGGGGAAGGTGAGATCTTCATTGTCAATGCTTGCTGTCCACGGGGCATGTGTCCAAGCGTTGGGCATCGTTTGTGCTTTTCCTAGATGGCCCCAACCCAACACCAGGGACATCCAAAGGACAAATGGCCATGGTTGGAATGCAATGTTGTCGCTCATGGGTAGGGGGTTTGATACGACCGCCTCATGACATACTCGCTAAAATGCACAAGTGTGACAATTTTGTGGTCTTTTTTTTGGACTCGTAAGACGTGCATTTGAACCAGAAAGTTGCTCGGTGCGAGGCGCAGAAGGTGAATGCTCAGCGCATCGACATAGGCATGTGCACGATGTCGTCCATGCCTATGACGCTTCCATTTTGGGTCATGATGTGCCCACTTCTCACATGGGCGCCATTGAACGAGATGCCGCCTTGGGTGTCGAGGGTCATGGATTCACCTGAGAGACAAGCGTGGCTAGATTCCATTTTGAACTGGTCATAGGTCAAGGGCCCGGGGATGACATGGCGGGCAATGAATTCGTCGATTTCTGCCTGGCCGCCTTTTCTCATCAGCATCTTCCAATTCGACATGTCGTCGAAGGCTTCGTTGGTAGGAGCCAAGAGGGTCACGCCCTGCGCATGAATCACCTTGCTGTGGGTCGATGCCTTCAAAATTTCCGCAAAGATGCTGTAGCGTTGGGTGCTGATAACATACCGATAGGGGCTCAGCAAGTTCTCCTCCGTGACCCGGGCCATGGCAGCATCTTGCATTTGTTCTTCCTTCTTGTCCTCCATGCGCTCCCGTGCTGAAGGACTCAACTTGACAAGTGGATCATTGGAGGGGACACCTCCTTGTTCAGGAGCACAATTCAGCAACAACATTGAAATGCCCCAAAGGGACCACATTTTTAGAAAGGAAATTTGGTGCGTCATGGGGCAAAGTTAAAGCATGGTTTGGGGCCGTGGATGAATTGTGAACAAACCCAATCACCGACCCGTTCTCATGTCGTGTAATTTTAACACGAGGATGCAATGATCAAACCTCCGAACATGAAACACGTTGGAAATACCCCCTTCGATGCGCGGTTGGACGCCATCGGATTGGAAGGCGTGGGCAGAGCCCATTGGAACCTTCCTCCCGCCAAGCTGATTCTTCAAACTTTGTTGCGCGGTGAAGGCGTACTCTCCTCCACAGGGGCCTTGGCCATTGCCACAGGAACCTTCACAGGGCGGTCGCCCAAGGATCGTTTTCTCGTCCACAACGAACGGACGGCGTCCCGTGTGGACTGGGGGGACATCAACCAGCCCTTGTCCAAAGAGCACTTTCAAACCCTGTTGAAGGATGTTCAAACGTACTTGTCAGGCAGGAGTGTCTTCGTCAAGGACGCGGCAGTGGGCCACGATGAAGCATCACAGATCGCAGTAAGGGTGGTCACAGAAAAGGCATGGTCTAGTCTGTTCGTGGACAACATGTTTGTGAGGTTGTCAGAAGGGGATCGCTGGGTGTTTGAACCTCAATGGCATGTGCTTTGTGTGCCAAGCTTCAGAGCGGATCCCGCGCGTCACGGTTGCCGTCAATCCAATGTCAGCGCCATTGATTTTGAATCGAGAACCATCGTTGTGGTGGGGTCTGGGTACACCGGAGAAATCAAAAAGGGAATGTTCTCTGTGATGAATTTCCTGCTCCCAGAAGACCACGCAACCCTGCCAATGCATTGCTCTGCCAACATGGGGGAAGACGACGATGTGGCCGTTTTCTTTGGCCTTTCGGGGACAGGGAAGACCACGCTCAGCAGCGATGCGGATCGTCGATTGATCGGAGACGATGAGCATGGCTGGAATGCTTCAGGCGTCTTCAATATGGAAGGTGGCTGTTATGCCAAAACCATTGATTTGAGTGAGGAAAAGGAACCCGAAATCTGGCAGGCCATCCGTTATGGCGCCATGCTGGAAAACATCGGATTCCAGCCTGACGGGGTGACCCCCAATTACGAGGATGACAATGTCACCCCCAACACCCGGGTGAGTTATCCTCTTCACCACATTTCAGGTGCATTGAAAACTGGAAAAGGTGCCCATCCCACCGACATTTTCTTTTTGACTTGTGATGCGTTTGGCGTCTTGCCTCCATTGTCCAAATTGACGAAGGACCAGGCCATGTATCATTTTTTGTCTGGTTATACAGCGAAGGTGGCAGGCACAGAGGCAGGCGTGGTGGAACCTCAAACCACCTTCTCTGCTTGTTTTGGAGCACCATTTCTCCCCTTGCATGCCACAGAGTACGCCCAAATGCTTGGGGACAGAGTGACCGAACACGGCGTTCGGATGTGGTTGGTGAACACAGGTTGGACAGGGGGGGGGCATGGTGTCGGGCACCGCATGAAACTGCCCTACACCAGGGCCATGATCCATTCCGCCATGAACGGTGGTTTGGACGAGGTGAAAATGCGCGTTGACCCAGTGTTTGGACTTCATGTGCCAACCGCGTGTGAAGGCGTGCCCGATGGCTTGTGGGATGTTCGGTCCACATGGTCCGACCCCGAAGCGTATGACCGGGCGGCATTGGATTTGGCCCATCGATTTGAAAACAACTTTAAAAAGTTCGAGGAGAGTGCCACCGATGATATGAAGCGCGGCGCATTGTGTGTGTCTGAGGAGCCCAGTGTGCTCAAATCCTAAGACATCTCAACGTTTCATGATGGGAGCACTTATTTTTGCGGCATGCATTCGTGTTACCACCCAGATTTGCAGGAAGGGATTCAGTTTTTGACTGAAGATGAGGCGGCCCATGTCTCAAGGGTTCTTCGAATGAAGGTGGGGAGTGAGGTTCGGTTGATCGACGGCACGGGTTCCCATGCAGTGGGTCAGTTGCTGGAGGTGGGCAAGCGAAAGGTTTCTGTTGTTGTGGAACGTGTGGACAAGGTGAATCCTTCGCGGCCCCAGGGCTTGATGCTTGTGGTGGCTCCCACCAAAAGCACCGATCGCTTTGAGTGGCTGTTGGAAAAAGCCACTGAACTTGGTGTGGAGTCCATTTGTCCAGTTTGGACCTCAAGAAGCGAGCGGCGAATCGACAAACACGAGCGTTGGGAAAAGGTGTTGGTGGCGGCCACCAAACAAAGCCAGCGGCTTTGGAAGCCCTCCCTGGACAAGGCCGTTGAATTGGAGGTCTTTCTCTCTGAGAAGGAAGAGCTTTCTCTCCGCAAGGGCGCAGTCGCTCATTGCATCCCCCAAGGGGAGGGATTGTCCGAACGCATGGATTGGAAGCAATGGCAAATCGACAAGCCAGTGGCGTGGTTGGCCGTTGGGCCAGAGGGAGATTTCACAGCAGAAGAGGTTCGACAAATGGTGGCCATAGGCGCCGAGCCTGTCCATCTGGGCTTGCATCGACTTCGAACGGAGACAGCAGGCTTGGCGGCGGTTGCCCAGTTTGTTGTTTAACCATTTCCTGTGCATGTCGTATTTTGGGATTGTGAAACGGTACATGAATACTGAGGCCCCATGGATTCTTCTGGGTGCATTGCTTTTTGTTTTGACCGGGCCTGTGGTGGTCCAAGGTCAAGATGCATTGCAACAGTTGGATTTCACGGTCCTTGTTCCTGCCGGCGGGCTTGACGCCGATGGGAATCCAGCCGATTTGCAGGTTCAGCCAGGGGATGTCCTTTTGTCATTGGTGCAAGGCCCGACGTCCATGTTTGCCGCATTGCTGAACGACTCTGCACAACTGACTTGGGCGGAGCAGACCCCATTTCGAGGGTTTTACATGAAACCTTGGCACGAGGGGGAATTCGTTTGGTATGATTACACCATCCGCAAATGGACGGTGGTGGACCGCAATTGGGTTGTTCTGGACACTTTGACCCAAAGCCTGGAAGCCGACGACGATTACCACGATGTTCACCTTTTCGAAGACGGCAGCTATTTGGTGGTGTCCCTTGAGCAAATCACCGCGGACCTTTCTCAGTTTGGCGGGTCGAATGCCGCTACGGTTTTGAACCCAAGATTGCTGCATATGGCACCAGACGAGACAATCCTGCGTGACTGGAGTGGAATGGAAGAGATGCCTCTTGACCCTGAATTCGACAATTTGGTTTTCGACACGGTGGACCATCTTCATTGGAATGCCGTCCATGTGGACGCCCATGGAGGGCTTCTGCTGAGCATGCGAAGTCGAAGTCAGATCGTGCGGCTTCGACCAGACGATTGGTCCATTCACTGGAAGTTGGGTGGGCCAGATTCAGATTTTAGTTTGGACGATCCGATTTGGGGTGGCTTTGTTGCTCAGCACGATGTCCATGACCTGGGTGACGGCCACATTCTTCTGTTTGACAACCAAGTGTTCGATCCAGATGGGGAGGTGACATCCCGTGCACTTGAGCTGGTGTTGGACACCGTTGGCTTCTCAGCCACACGAACATGGCAATTTGCCCACCCGGAAGGAGTTTACAGTCCATCTCAAGGGAGCGCCAAAAGGCTTGACAATGGGAACACCCTCATTGCGTGGGGAACCAGCGGGGGTTCTCAAGGCACGAGAGTGACGGAGGTGACGCATGGAGGAGACATCGCTTGGGAAGTGAGGTTTGGTACCAGCATGAATCTGTACCGTGCGCGCAAATACGATCAGGGGGTGTTATCAGGTTGCACGGATGGGGAGGCTTGGAATGCATCCACGTCTTCACATGTGCTTCACGAAACGGGTTGTGTTTTGGATGTGGATGAGGCTTTTGGGTGCATGGATCCAACAGCTGCGAACCATGACCCAGATGCTCTCTTCCAAGACAACAGTTGTTATTATTCGGTCACCACGCGAGTGGACTTTGCCCAAGCATCGTCCTCTGACAATGTGGAGGTGTCCCAGGCCGGCTTGGTGAGACTTTCCAGCGCCGGTGAGGTCATCAATGCTGTGCCAATGCCTCCCCAAACGGTGGCATGGCAGGTCGCGCAATTCGAGGTGTTCCTCTCACAAGGCACCCATTCCTACGCTTTTGTGCATCCCGATGGGGAGGTAGAGGCGTTGGCCCGCGAGGTCATTTTGGCAGAAGGGTCAGGTGCGGTCGATCTGGGCTCCTTTTGCTTTCAAGACCTGGAGCCTTGTTCAGGGTGTTTGGATCCGATGGATGTGGCATACAATCCGTGGGCTCAGGAAGGGGGGGCTTGTGAAGGGTACTCCTTGTCAGGTTGCACCTACCCCTCGGCGACAAACTTTGTCCCCAGCGCCAACATCGATGACGGCAGTTGCACCTTTGCGCCTGCAGCGCTTTGCCAAGGAGATTTGGACGAAGATGGAGCTGTGACCATTGGCGATTTGCTCGTCCTTTTGGCCAACATTGGTGGCTTTTGCGATTGACTCCCTCTGAGGTGATGTCAGGGCTGGTCCTCTGGCCCTGATGGCATCGGGCACCAATGGGTCACATCCATGAAGAAGTGGTTGCTGTTTCCCTCTCCAGCCCAAAAGTGAAGGCCATGTTTCTCCAGCTTGTCAGGGTTGTCCTTGTAAAAGTTCAGGCAAAACCTCAAAACGACCACTTTGCGCAGCTCGAATGCGAGACCTCGTCCCGGCAAAAACACCTTGTTTTCAGGGATGTAGCCAAGCACCCTTTGCTCGTCCTTGGGAAGCTCCTCCTGTACATCGATCCAATGGGCTTTCATGTTCCAGTGAATTGGGGGCGACGCTTGGCCAAGAATGCCTGCACGCCTTCGGCATAGTCGTTGGTTTCAGCCGCTTGGAACTGCAGGTCCAATTCCAAGGAGAGTTGCTCTTGAAGGCTGTTGCCCATGCTCTCGTGAAGTGCCCGTTTGGTCAAGCCAAGTCCCTTGGTGGGCATCTGGGCCAACCGCGTGGCCAAGGTATGCACTTCCTCCTCCCACTTGTCATCCGCGACTGAACGATGGATCAAGCCCATCTGATGGGCCTCTCTGGCGGTGAGAGGGGCGCCCAACATGGTAAGCTCTTTGGCGCGGGCCATGCCCACAAGGCGGGGCAGCCAATACGTGCCGCCGCTGTCGGGAATCAATCCAATGTTGGCAAAGGCCTGAATGAACTTGGCCGAGTCCTTTGCCACGACAAAATCACATGCCAGGGCAATGTTGGCTCCTGCTCCCGCTGCCACCCCATTCACCGCAGCGATGACAGGCTTTTCCATGCCGCAAATGCGACGGATGCTCCGGTTGTAGGTTTCTTCCACAATCACCTTGAACCCTGGGGAGGTTTCGGAAGTCACTTCTTTGAGGTCTTGACCGGCGCAAAACGCTTTGCCCTCTCCTCGGATCACGACACAACGGACAGACCCGCGTTGGGAAGCTTCGTCCAATGCCGCTTGAAAGGCCCTGCCCATGTCTTGGTTGAAACTGTTGAAGACTTCGGGGCGGTGGAGGGTCAACGTCAAAATGCCGTCTTTCTCCGACGAAACAATGGTGCGGTTCATGCGTTGCAAGGTAACCGGTCACGGACCAAAAAAAAGCCCAAACCGTTTAAGGCTTGGGCTTTCTTTTTCCAATGCTGACAGAATCACCTGACAATCTGGAACCGTTGTTGATGTTGTCCCTGACCACCTTTCCATTGAAGGATGTACATCCCTGCCGGGAGTCCGGAGAGGTCAAGTTTGATGTCCGACCCTGAATCCAAGTGGGTCAACACAGGCTGGCCAGTGGCGGACCAAATGGTGAAGATTCCATGGCGGTGTGCATGACCATGAATGCGGATGCTTTGGGAAGCGGGGTTGGGGAAGAGGGTCCAATCCCAATCCAAATCGCCAACGTTGTCGACCATGTCAATGTCAAAATCGGCACTGGCCATGCAACCCAAACTGTCCGTCACCGTGACCGTATAAGCACCTGCCGCGAGGCTGTCCAAAGAGCTTCCTGAGGCAAAGGCCAAAGAGTCACCTTCCATGAACCAGGCAAAAGAAAAGCCTCCTTGTCCACCTGTTGGATCTGGGACAGCAGTGCTTCCAGAGAAGACAAAGACCTCCAGTTCCAAGAAAATGCAGGATTCGTCCATGGCAATGGTGGCAAGGCTGTCATAATTGCAAGCCGTGGGGTCAGTGCATCCCAAAACACCGCAAGCAAGGACAGGCATGGGCTCCAATTCGATCGCTCCCTGGGGCATCAGCATTGCATTGTCAAACCCGGCATAGTCGGCAGGGTAGCGGTGTGCACGAAAAGTGAGGTTTTGGTTGATGTTGGGCAGGGTGCCTTGTGCCACAGGGTTCGCTGTTCCGCCGGCATTCACAAAAGGTGTTTTGTAGCGCCATGCCAAGCTTCCGTCAGGTGTGACCTCACGGGTGTCCCCCCAACGGCCGTAGCAGATGAGGCTGTTCCCATTGTCCAATCGCTGAAAGGATGAAAGTCCTGAGGAGTAGATGGAGTCTGACGCAGTGTAGGACCAGTCAAACCCGTCGGGGTAGTATTGTCCAGTAGTCTCATCCGCAGCATACGTGTTGTCATAGTCCGTGTACGCAGGGTTGAGGAGGTGCACGGAGCTCAACAACTGGTCTTCCCCTGCAGGCACCCTGTTGTTGAAGACGGCAATTTTCCCAAAGTCAGGATTCCCCAAGGTGATGTGGTCGAAGACCCAGTGGCAGTCGTGTTGGTAGAACAGTTGCTTGTCGTCGGCTGTTCCCGTTGCATAGGCCGCGGGGTTTCCCCAACGCCACAAGAGCGTTCCAGGGTTGAAGTTGTTGTAATCGATGATCCACACCTCATTGAAGGTGGGGACGCTGACCATCAAATGCTGGAAGTAAGGATTGAAATCAATGGCGTTGATGTGCAGCCAATCGCTCGCTTGTGAACTGGGCGTGCCATGGTTGAGGTCGATCAGGGTGGGGTCTTCGCTGATGGTCCCAAAGTTGGACTTGGTGCTGTCAAAATCCTGCACCAAGTGGTCCCATGCATGCCATTCCCAGACGATGTCCGCACTTCCCGAATCATTCGGTGCCAATTCAAGGATCATGTCTGACCAGAGGCCTTCCTCGGGAATGAGCATGGTGTCGCGTCCTGCTGCAAGGGCTTCGTCTGCGGAGAAGTGCTCCCAAGCGATGGCAAAGACATTTCCATCGTCCTTGACTTCGACGTCATGGTGGAAGCGCGCGGTGCTGTCGTTCAGGGAATACGACCAAAGAACTTCGTTGTCCCAGGAGCGGCGTTCCACGGTTTGTCCGCCACCACCTGCCCAAATGGCATCGTTCGCAAACACCTGTGGACGGTAGGTGAACACCAAGTCTCCATTTTCCTGGAGGTAGGCCACATTTCCCGGGCGAAAGCCTGCATCGTTGGTCCATGTGTGCACGACCTCCCCACACAGGTCCAGCAAGTAGACATTGGGCTGGTTGTGGGGGTAGAGCAGGGTGTAGCCATCGTCCACAGCATCTGGTGTGTACGCCGTCGTGCCAATGGTGTTTTGGGCTGTAGCAGCTTGAACAAGGAAAAAGGCCAAGATCAGAGAAAAGTATTTCATTTGGTGTTCAATGAGTAAGGTTCATAAGGTTCAATAGGAGGCCAAAATAAGGTGAGATGAGGTCCATGGGCAAGCACGGTCCTCTGGATGAAAGACGAGGGTCCAAAGCCCGCGGGGCAGATGCTCCACTCCAAGGATCTCATGCGAACCAGCGATGGAGGTGCCAGACAGCACAGATTGGCCCTGTGCATTGACAAGGGACCAGGTGCCATCAGAAGGCGATTTCCATCGGACCACGTCCCTTGCTGGATTTGGAAATGGCGCGAGTGTTGTTTCCAGGCGAGAGGCAAAGCTTGGGGAGATGGTCGCGGTGCCGGAATCGCCCCAAAGGGTGCAGTCCAAGTCGTCGGGGCCTTGGACAGGGTCGCCGGGGGCCATGTCTTTGCCTTCGAAGGCCGGATGTTCCGCGCCGTAACGGTAGGCCCTAAAGACGCTGTTCTGGTTGGGGTTGCCTCCTTGGGGAACTGCTCCAAAATTGCCTTCAGGGTTGATGTAATCCCAGACAACATCACCTTCCATGTTGACTTCAAACAGGTGTCCTTCCGCCCCTTCACAAATCAAGTAATTGCCGTTGGGCAAGGGCTGAACACCGCTGATGTTGGGACTGAAGAAAGTTGGTGTCGGGACTTCGGGATACGTCCAGTCCAGGGTTGCGGGTCCAAATGGCATGCCTGCCATCCACTCGTAGGTTCCTTCTCCGTTGACAGGTGGAGACCAAACATCGATGGAAGAGCAGTTGCATCCTGGGCGGCCGTCTCCATTGTTGTAGACCACCAAGCTTCCTGCATCGGGGTGTCCCGCCGGAACCCATTGCACGTCGTGTTGGCCAAACAAAACCTGGTCGTCCTCGTCACCCAATCCATATGCGGCTGGGTTGCCAAATCGGTACAACAAGTCGCCCTGAGCCCCTTGTGCTTCATCTGTAGTGGTGTTGTGGTCCAAGATCCACACCTCGTTGAACCGTCGCGAGCTGACCGCGATTTGGTCCAAGTCGACATTGTAGTTGACAGCATTGGCATGCATCCAATCGCCACTGTTGGCACCTCCTGGGCCACCTCCTCCTCCCACGGCTGCGTGGTTGACATCTAGAAGTTCCGGATGATCGAAAGGCTCCCCAAAATGATTCAATGTGGCATCTACATTTTGAACCAAGTGATCCCAAGCGTGCCACTCCCAAACGACTTCTCCCCCCAAAGGCAAAGTGGGCTGAATCTCGGTGATGGATTCGGGCCACATCAGTTGTGGATTGACCCTTCCTGCGTCAGCGGCCTCCTGTGCAGAGCGACGCTCCCAGGCCAAGACAAGGATGTTCCCATTGGGCATCCAGGCAAAATCGTGGTGGTGGTGCATGCTGTCATTGGCAAAATCTAGGCTCCAGACCAGATTGCCATCCCACGACCGTTGCTCCAAGCGTCCACCCACACCGCCTCCTGCAAATGCCCCATTGATCCGACATCCCCGCAGCAGGCTTCCGTCGTCCAGGAGGTAGCAGGCGCCGCCGCTGTTGTGGTCGGACGACCAACTTTGGACGACTTGACCACACGGGTCAATGAGGTAGGTGTTGCCAGTACCCATGGGGTCAAGCAAGGTGTAGCCGGGCCAGGCTTCTTCTGTGTTGACAAAGGTTCCAACCGTTTGGGTCTGTCCCCAAATACCCGATGCGAAAAAGAGCATCGATGTGGTAAAAAGGAGGGCGCATGAAGAGTGGGTCATGATGGCCAAATGTTTTGGATGCGGTTTGTCGGAATGAAAGACGCTTCTTTGGCCCAAACGTTGCATTGCTTCAGGTCGTCGAGGGTCAATCCCATGTGCTTTATGGCATTTTTGCATTCGTCCATCATGGAGACGTCCATAACGCCGGGGTCATCGGTGTTCAGGGTGGTGCGAACTCCCGCATCCATCAATGCTTTGAAGGGATGTGCTTCCAGAGAAGGCACAGCCTGCGTCAGCACATTGCTCCATGGACAAAGCTCCAACGGAATGGCATTGGCCACGAGCCTCGCCACCACTTCGGGGTCATGGATGGCCTGGACGCCGTGACCTATGCGGTCCGCGCCCAATTCATCAAGAGCCACCAAAATGTTGCGAGCAGCACCTTTCACATTCGGTTCGCCGGCGTGCACTGTGATGCCAAGGCCTTGGGTTTTTGCTTTTTGGAACAAAGGGGCAAAGGGAGATGCAGGGTAGGTCACTTCGTCATCTGCGAGGTCCATGCCAACGAAGTGCTGTTTGCGTTCCAAGATCCAATCGCACCACCAAGCGTTGTCTTCGACGGATTTGATCCGCTGGAGCAATCCCAAAAGCCCAACGGCCATGGGGTATTGGGCCTCTGCTCGGGCCACGCCGCGCAGAATGGCATCCAACAAATCGTCGGCTTTCATGTGGGGATGCGCATCCAACAAAAAGGAGGGGGCAAAACGCAGTTCAAGGACCCGGACATTGCTCACGAGAAACATGTCTTCGCATGTTTCAAACGTCAACTGTTCGACTTTGGCGGCCGAGTCCAAGAGGTCCCTTGTGTTGAGGAATTTGTGCAACACCGACGGCAAGTCCGCCATGGGCTCTGTGACCAGAAAGCCTTGTGCAAAGTCGTGGTCCGTCTCCATGGCCATTCCCGCCTCCACAGCCCAGCGCTGAAGTGTTTTCTTACGAAAGGCCAATTCAAGATGGCAATGAAGTTCCACCTTTGGTAGGTCTTGCAGGTCTTGCTGTGTCATGAGAGCAAGTTCCGCCAAGACAGGTGCCCTTCCAAAAGCCTCGGACGTAACTTTGACGCATGGCTGTTCAAATCAAAAACAAGAAAGCGTCTTACACGTATTTCCTGACGGATGATTTTACGGCTGGCCTTGTGCTTTCGGGCTCAGAAATCAAGTCCATACGGGCAGGCAAGGCGAGCATTGGTGAATCTTACTGTCGTTTCGATCGCGGTGAGCTTTGGGTGCACAACATGTACATCGCTGAATATGCGAATGCAGGATACATGCCCCAAGACACGCGCAGGAATCGAAAGCTCTTGCTGCAAAGGACTGAATTGAGGAAATTGGAGAAGAAGGTGAAAGATGTGGGGGTAACCCTTGTGCCCACCTTGCTTTTTGTGGCAGAGAGCGGTTACGCCAAGTTGAGGTTTTCAGTGGCCAAGGGCAAGAAGTTGCACGACAAGCGCCAGTCCCTCAAAGACAAAGACCAAGCCCGGGATTTGTCCCGAATGGAGGATTGATCAGAGGGCGTCCTCTTCTGTGGTTTGCACCACGCGGTACTGGTCCACGAAATCGTCCCAATCCCAAAGGAAGTGCTCCATGACCTCGCGAAGGTTCTTTTGAAGGATGGGGTTGGGAACGTTCATGTCCCGGAAGTACGGCTCCTGATGGCCAATGACACCATACTTGTAACAAACGGCACGCGTCATGGCCGTCAAGGTGTTTTTGCTGGGGCGGTTGATTTCTTTCATGAAACTGCGGAATTCCTTGATTTTTCTTGAGAATGAATCAGGAGGCAGTCCGAGTGCAAAGCCAAACTTGGCACAGCATCGTTGGATGATTGCGCGGTCAATGCCATTGTCGAAGTGCTTGGGGATGAGGCTGAGATTGGCGGCCACGACAATCATCAAGAACTTCCCGTAGTCTTCCTCGCTAAGTTGTGGAGGCGTCTCGAATTCAGGCGAAGTATTCAAGAATTCAGCCACTTGGGGCCAACCACTCTCGACCGTCTCGAACGAGGTGTTGACGAAAATGTTCGCCACCTGTTCGTCGGTGAGTTTCTTCTTTGATAGCCAGCTGAGTAGTCCCAGGTTCTTCATCCTTGGGATTCAAAGCTAAAGGGTCATTTTCAGTGCCCGACATCACTTGTCATGAACGCTATCAACAGGGTTTTCCACAAAAAGTGTGTGTGGTTGTGCGAAGGAATTACTTTCGCATCGTGTATCAAAAACTGCTGAAACCCTTGTTTTTCCTAATGTCTCCGGAGCGCGCTCACTACGCTGCGATGGACTTGTTGACCATGGCTTCACGTGTCCCAGGTGTATCCTTTTGCATGAGGCGGGTGTCGCGCAAGCGCAACAAAGGCAAGGGAGTGGAAGTGGCGGGTCTCTTCTTTCCAAACCCCGTGGGGTTGGCCGCCGGCTTTGACAAGGACGCCCGTTGGTTGGATGCATTGGCCATGTTGGGTTTTGGATTTGTTGAAATCGGAACCCTCACTCCACGAGCACAGTCAGGCAACCCCAAGCCCCGTCTCTTTCGTCTTCGATCCGACCAAGGCATCCTCAACCGAATGGGTTTCAACAATGACGGATTGGTGCCTGCAACGGGGAGGTTGATCCGTCGCCCCAAAGGATTGGTGGTGGGAGGGAACATCGGAAAAAACAAGATCACTCCCAACGAGAGGGCTGTAGAGGATTATCTCACTTGCGTGGACGCCTTGCATGCCCATGTGGATTACTTCGTGGTCAATGTGAGTTCACCCAATACGCCCGGCCTCAGAGAGCTGCAGGGCCGAGAGCCATTGACGCTCCTGCTTCGGGCTGTGGTGAAGCGCAATGCCGACCACCCGGGAGAACGGCCTGTGTTTTTGAAAATTGCCCCAGATTTGACCGACGGTCAGCTCGACGACATTGTGGACATTGTGTTGTCAGAGGGCGTCGATGGGGTGGTGGCCACCAACACCACCATATCTCGTGAAGGCTTGACGACATCGGAGGAGGAAGTGAAGGCCATGGGGCAAGGAGGTGTTAGTGGAGCCCCTTTGCGCCGCAGGGCCACAGAGGTTGTGGCGTATCTCCAGAGGAAAAGCGATGGGCAGTTCCCCATCATTGGTGTAGGAGGGATTGATGGTCCTGAAGCGGCTCGTGAAAAAATGGACGCTGGAGCTTGCCTTGTGCAAGTCTATTCAGGCATGATTTACGAAGGCCCGGGCTTGGCCGCGCGCATGGTCAAAGGCATCGCTTGAATCCTCTCTTAGCGGTCAGCGGCACAATGCTTCCCAAGTGGGTGCGGCTTCCGCAAGACGCACACCTTTTTCAGTTGACCGGACTGTGCATGCAGCATGTTGGGCATCATGCTCGAGAAAGAGAATCCATTCTTCTTTGGCGGCTCGGTCCAAGAAGAGTTCCTTTTCTTCGAGGGTGAGCATAGGTCGGGTGT
>TARA_B110000003_G_scaffold274617_1_pt1 | contig 26021 bp, 29 predicted proteins | sample TARA_B110000003 | Tara Oceans TARA_B110000003 (sample SAMEA4396424) | marine metagenome | biome: Westerlies Biome; feature: [SRF] surface water layer (ENVO:00010504); material: water (ENVO:00002006), including particulate matter (ENVO:01000060) such as... | depth 5 m
GAGGACTTACTACCACCCAAAACTTTGGAAAGTTGAACGGCTAAAGCATTATAAAATGCGGTTCCGCCGGAATTAAAAGTTTGACCGGATGCGACTTCTAAATCGGTTTGAACCGAATTTTTGTTTTCAAAAATACCGGCAGAAAGAGGAGAACCGACCAAATGAATAGAAGCAACTCTTGCCATAGCTTCACCAAGCATTTGTTCATCACCAATTGGGGAAATAGATGTTAAATATTTGATGGCGTATTTATCAAGTGCGCCGTTACCTGTGGTTGTTCCGTCTGTGCTCACCAATTGTGCTCTACCTCCCATAGGTATGCCTGAATTTGAACTATTCCCTGTATGGGGAATATGAACTAATTTCCCACGTGTAATTGTTTTTGCGATTCGGTTACATAAATTATCAACCGCTATATTACCAGAAGAACCACTTGAATAAAAAATATTATCAGTATAGTCGTTGTCGCCTACAAGAATGGAGCCTGAAATATCGGCAGCGTTTAATGAAATATCATTAGCTTCAGTAGTCATATCTAACAAGAAATTTAAATGTGAATATATAAAATCACCAGAGATTTCTTCACCATAAGTTATGGTATCCCCAGACATATCAAAAAGAACTGGAATTTGAATTGTGGCCATTGTATATTAATTATTTATATTAAAATAATTAATTTATAAATTTATAATGTTATGGTAATTTTCCAAATATGTAAATCAATTGTTCTTGGATCTACAAAATCTGTACTATCTAAAGTAAAACTGTCCGAATTTGCGGAACCCATCCATCCCCATTTACCAGCTTCAGCTTCTGGTCCATTTGTTGCGTTTCCTGGGAAAGCCGATTGAACACTAGCCGAAGCCGATACCACATTTGTTTGAAGACCACTTATATCTAAAGGTGAATTATTCATAAAAGCCAGATCGCTATTTTCGGCGGTTTCAGAAGGATGTTTGGCACCTCTTAAATTAAAATGACCGATGGTTGTTTGTGAATTTATATTTCCAGCACTTACAGCATTATAGCACTTTATTACAATATATCTATAATATCTATATGAACCTTGTGTAACTATTGGAAAAGTTTGTGTTACTTGATCTACCCACGGCCCTGCTTCTGTTTCGTGTATTAATGTTATCCAGTTCGTACCGTTTGTAGAAGCTAATAATCTAAATTCTCTTGGAGGACTATCGTTGTTACCATTATTAGATGTTAGTTTTAATTCAGTTGCCCAAGTGTTTTCACCAATATCGACTTGACCCCATTCACCACTTATTGAATTGGGAGGACTTGTAACACCAATAGAATTACCCATACCAGCGCCGTGTGGATTACAATTATAATATAAAGTTCCTGGCGCGTTAGTAGGAACAACTACGGTTGTTTTGGCGCCTGCTGTTCCTGGAGTTCCAACAGTAGTGGCGTAACTGGTATTTGCTCCGCCAGAAGTTTCACTAATTTGTATTTGATGTCCAGAATTCGTACCGTCTGATTGGTCAAAAATATATGTATTGCCTTTTACAAAAGCTAAAATTGGATTGAAAGCACCATCAATTTTAAATTTATTACCGCCATTATCCCCAACCGTTACGGTATGTGTAGTTGTAGTTGCGGGCGGAGGTGTAGCAATATCTACATTTGTGGTGGCCCCATTAGCATTTTCACCTTCATGTACTCCTGTAGTATTATTATAAGAATTTGTTGCGGAATGCCAGAATTCGGTACCTATTATACCATTTCCATCAGTAGAATGTTCAAAAATTTTACCTGTATTATTTTCTGAAGAACTATGTGTATATGTTTGTGTTGTAATGGTTCCAGTTTTATCAGATATTGAATAAGCGGGGATAGCTAAAATGGTTTTTCCCGTATAATTAAAAGTATAAAGGGCGTTGTTATCCTCTGCTTGTGTTTGAGCGGCAAATTGAATTTTTGGTCGTAAATACATAACTAATTTATCACCACTGATAAAGGGGAATCCACCGGTTAATGTAGTATTTGAGTTATCCTGTACGCCATCGCTAATGTCTCTGGTGGGCATAATTTGAGAACGACCTGGAACATTCATCAATTGTTCAAAAATGGATTTTAAAGCAGGAACACTTGTTCCAGATGCGTCTAATGGGTAATTTGAAATAGTTGAAGCACCAGAACCACCAGTACTAAGGCTTTGTATTTGTGTTGTGGTAAGAGCAGCATTAAAAAATCTTACTTCATCTATTGCCGCCTGTAAATTAAAACCGCCTTGATATAGTGATAACCATTTAAATTGTGATATTGGTGATTCACCGTCGGGATATTCAATATAAAAATGATGCCAATTACCATCACATATATTTATTTTACCAGCTTCTGTTCCAGATGTTGTTATATTTAAAAAACGTGTACCATTACCACCGTTAGTGGTAGTTTGGTAAAGTTGTGGCCCAACACCATCAACATAAAAATAAATTTGATCCCCTGTTGGTAGAAATCCTGAACCACTGGCTGTACCATATGTATCTCTAGTATTGGAATAGTATCTAAGAGCACCAGAATAGAGCCACATCATACCACCTTGATTATCACCTGTTTCCGCACCAGCATCTGATCTATTATCAAAAATAGCCCTTGAGTTTTGCAAGGAGGGAATCTTTATATGAAAACTGACCGATTTTACAGAAGCAGGTAAAGTGCTGTTTGATGTTCTTTGAACCCATTGAAACCCAGATGGACTATTGTCTATTGTACTTAATGCTTTTCCACCATAACGACCAGTAATATATGTAACATCATGTGTAGATTCAAGAGTAACATCTTCATTATCAAAACTTTCATAATATATTTGAGAAGCCAAGTTACCACCAGTTGCGATAATAGATATGCCTTTATTCATAGGAGCGGAGGATTTACTACCACCCAAAACCTTAGAAAGTTGAACTGCTAAAGCGTTGTAAAATGCTGTATTTCCAGAATTAAAGGTTTGACCAGATGTTGTTTCTAAATCGGATTGGACTGAATTTTTATCAACTAAAATAGCAGCAGCCAATGGTGTTCCCATTAAATGGACTGATGTTACACGGGACATAGCTCCACCAAGCATTTGTTCGTCGCCAACGGGTGCAATGGAATGTAGATATTTGGCGGCATATTGTCCATCAGGAGGTACTTCTTCTTGTCCGTCGGCCCTAACAACATAAAGCCTACCGCCCATAGGAATACCAGAATTAGAACTATTTCCTGTTTTTGGTATATGTACTAATTTTCCACGTGTAATAGATTTTGCGATTCGGTTACATAAATTATCAATAGCTATGCCGTCAGATCCACCAGAATAAAAAATATTATCTCCATCATCTTGGTCACCTACAAGAATGGCGGATGAAATATCAGCAGCGTTTAATGAAATATCATTGGCTTCTGTAGTCATATCTAATAAAAAATCCAAGTGTGAAGATATGAATTCACCAGATATTTCTTCACCAAATACTAAAGTATCACCTGACATATCAAAAAGAACAGGAATTTGTATTATTGCCATGTATATTATTTATGAACAATTAATTATTAATAATTAATATTTATTATATTAATTATTTTTACATAGTTATGGTAATTTTCCAAATGTGTAAATCACATGTCCTCACATCATTTTCATCGGTAGTTTCAAGTGTTACCGAATCTGAATTTGCGGATCCCATCCATCCCCATTTGTTTTCTTCGGATGCGGTTCCGGAAACAGCATTACCTGGGAAAACGGTTTGAATATCTGCTGCTAATGCTGCTACATTTGTTCCTACACCACTAATATCAAATAAAGCGGCTTCTGTTGGCGCTGCTTTATCAGTATGTATGTCTATTTCAGAAGGAAACTTAGCTCCAGTCAAAACAAGTTCTTGAATGGCGCAAGCCCCATCAATATTACCACCATTTCCAATGGTTTTTTGATATATTTTTTCAATTACAAGTCTAAAATATCTACCAACTTCAGGATTTGGTAATGTGAATGTTTTGTTAATTTTAGTGGCGGTCGTTTCGTTGGATGAAGCCCACTCGCTTGTATCTGTATTACTTGTTCCTACAGTTATTCGGTCGCAAATTTTCCAAGCGACGCCATTATTACTTTTAAGTAGTCTAAATTGATAAGGGGAACGTCCACCAATACTATTTTTGTTACCAGCTTTATTATGCGGTACAATAGTGAATTCTGTAACACCTACTTTTTGACCAATATCGACTTGAATCCATTCGCCAGCTACTACACCTCCTTGGGCTAACGTGGTTTGAACAGAACCAACATAATCACCTTTATCATATTCATCAGCATATGTTTTTGGGGATAACCAACCCCAACCATCATCTTCAACAAATCCGGTTTCAGAACCGGCTTGAGTTGCGGAACCATCAAAAGCAGGATTAATATTTGCGTTTGCGGCGCTACTAAATACGGCCGAATAAACACCACTTTCGCTGTAATTTTGACCAGTAATTGTGGCGGGCGTTCCTACATTATAAGCAGTTATACCATCTTTTAAAGTCATTCTATTGGGGAAAGCTTGTAAAACAGTACTTTCAACTGCTTCGGTTTGAGAAGCAAATTGAATTTTTGGACGAATAAATAAAACCAGTTTATCACCAGGAATGACGGGGAACCCCCCTGTAGTACAGAATGGTTCATTAATTGGTTGTCCGGTTATATCGCGTGTTTCCATAATTTGAGAACGACCTGGAACGTTCATGAGTTGTTCATATACGGATTTTAATGCTACATTGGATATACCCGAAGCATCGCGAATTGTACCAGCATTATTATCCTCTCCGGGATTTAATGGATTTGTTGCTTTACTTCCTCCTAAAACCTTTGAAAGTTGTACAGCCAGAGCATTGTAAAAAAAAGTGGAAGCACTATTGTGTGTATATGTTTGTTCTGAATCGGTTTCTACATCAACTTGTATTTGTGTTGGATCGCTAAACATTGCGGCAGAAAGAGGATGTCCAACTAAATGAACACACGCAACACGTCCCATTGCTTGACCAAGCATTTGTTCGTCACCAATAGGTGCTATTGATGTGGGATATTTTGGAGAATATATATTCATTGCTGGCGTTCCATTAACAACGCCGTTAGCATCTCTTAATGCTCTACCTCCCATAGGAATACCAGAATTGGAAGTATTTCCTGTTTTTGGAACATGAACTAATTTTCCCCGCGTAATTGCTTTTGAAATGCGGTCACATAATCTATCTACAGCTGAAATACCAGTAGTAACTCCTGATAAATCGCTTGAATAAAATATACCATCGGATGTTTCGTGATCTCCTACCAAAATAGTGCCTGATAAATCGGCAGCATTAAAAGAGATATCATTGGCTTCAGTAGTCATATCTAAAGTAAAATCTAAATGCGATGAAACAAAATCGGATCCAGCCGCTTCACCAAAAACAATGGTATCACCGGACATATCGAATAGAACTGGAACTTGGAGAGTTGCCATTATATATATTATAAATTAATATTAATTATTTATAATTTACTAAATAATTTTACATTTATAAAGATATTGTAATTTTCCATACGTGCAGATCAATTGTTGAAGAATTTAGTTCATCGGTTGTTTCAAGAGTTAAAGAATCACTAACACCTGAACCCATCCAACACCATTTATTTTCTTCAGCATCAACTCCGGGATGGTCTTTTCCTGGGAAAGCATTAAAAACCTTTGTAGATTGCGATACAACATTAGTAATTAAACCACTAATATCAACACCTTCGGCAGATGGTTGTTGATCTACATACTCGCCAGCAATTTCAGTTTTTTTTACACCAAACATATTTACGGATTCAATACCAGTATTCATACTAATATCTGAAATTTGTCTTTTATTAATTACAAAACGCCAATATTTATAATGATGTAATGTTCCATCAAAATTAACGGTTAAATCTGTATCTTGATTATTGTAATACCAAGTATTTGTAGAATTTATATTGGTCCATGTTTTAATAATATTCCAATCATTACCATTTGCGGGGTCTTCATTTGATCCTAATAAAGCGAAATGTGTAGGATTTATTTTTGTGGTATTGGTGGTTGGGTTATTATGAATAGGTTTTATAACGACCTTAGTTATAGCATATATTTCAGGCATTCTAACTTGTACCCATTCTCCGGAATAAGGACCTAATGTTGTAGGAGTAGTTTGGTCGTTAGCGCCAGCAGTATTATAAGTGCCGTCTTCCAGATAACCCGGCAAGGTCGAATGTATTCCGTTAAATTCTGTTTTCCACGATGTTTTACCGCCTTCACCACCATTACCCCAAGCATTTTTTCCCAAGTAAGAAAATCCGCTGCTTTGAAATCCTGAATCAGTATAAAATTGGTTTCTATCAACACCGTTTGTATGTGCCGTTCCTGCCGCAAAAGCGTATGGAGCTACTAAAGGTGTTCCAGGAATTTGCCAACCCTGTAATGTACTTTGAAATTGCGCAACTGTATCTGCTGAAAATTCAATTTTTGGTCTAATAAACATTACTAATTTATCGCCTGGTAAAATTGGGAAAGGACCAGTATGTGTTTGACCACTTACATCTTTATGTGGATCATTAGGGTCTCTTTCTCCACTTATATCTCTGGATTCTATCATATGTTTTGCTCTACCAGGAATAGTAAGAAGTTGTTCTAATACAGATTTTAAAGCGGGGAGACTTGTACCCGATGCGTCTAATACGGCTTCTCCAGCATATCCGGATGCGCTTACAGGAGTTGGTGATAATGAACCACCTAACACTTTAGATAATTGTTCTGCTATTTGATTATAAAAATGGAAAGTTACAGGTGCTCCTGCTACAAGACAAGCTTCAAAAGTGTTGGCGGTTGGTGTTTCAAGGTAATTTTGGATTGAATTATCATCAACGAAAATAGATGCGGATAGAGGATGTCCAACTAAATGAACGCAAGCAATACGACCCATTGCGTCGCCTAATTTTTGTTCATCGCCAATGGGTGCAATGGATGAAAAATATTTTGATGCATAAATATTAAAATTTGGAGAAGGATCAACTACACCATTGGCGTTTCTTAAGGAACGACCTCCCATAGGAATACCTGTATTAGAAGAATTTCCTGTTTTTGGTACATGAACCAATTTGCCTTTTGTAATTGCTTCGGCAATGGTATTGGCCAATAAATCTATTTCTGCTGAACCGTGTGTTGATGATACGTGTGCATATCCGTAAAATAAATTTTCGGTATCATCTTGGTCGCCTACTCGTATAGCATGAGAAAAATCCATGGCGTTTAAAGATATATCATTGGTCAGTGTTCTCATATCTAAATTAAAATCTAAATGAGAATTTATAAAATCTGCTGTAGTTCCATCTTCACCGAATACTAAAGTATCTCCAGACATATCAAAAAGAACAGGAATTTGTATAGTGAATCCCGACATATATTAATTATTTATATTTTAAATAATAAATTAAAGAGTAATTGTAATTTTCCAAATATGTTGGTCCATAGTATTAACGGCTGTTATGTTGGTAGATTCAATCCCAATCATAGTGGCGTTAGGAGATCCCATCCATCCATATGTATTTGCTTCGGCTGCTTGACCAGCTGCTGCTCTACCAGGGAATACTGTGGAAATGGTGGAGGCGGTTGCACCAGCAGTAACAAGACCACTAATATCTTTCACGGTTGCGTTACTTACATCTAAAGTGGAACCAGTAAATCCTAATAAATTAGAAGCTGTAACATCAACACTTTCAAAAGCAAATTCAACTTTAGGGCGGATATAAACTACAATTTTATCGCCTGTATGCATAGGCATTCCTACTGTAGTGGTTCTATTGCCTTCCGCGCCTAAACCAGTTACTTCAATAGCAGAATCCATATCAAGGGCTCTACCTGGAATATTCATTAACTGTTCGAACATAGATTTGACGGCAGGAAGTTCTTTACCATTAGATTTAAGTTGAGAAGTTCTAAACATTCTCATTGCCGTAACCTCACTTGCTGTTAAAGCACTTCCAAAATAATGAACTTCATCAAGGAGAGCACCTCGCATACTATTACCAGTAACTCCTGCTCTTGTAGCAGCTTTATTAGCCATCCAAGAGATAGTATTTGGATAATATCCATCAGTAAATTCAACATAAAAGAAATTCCATTTGCCTGCTATTTCTGCTTTAGTGAGTGGTGTTTCTAATTGATAAGAATTAGTTTGTGTAAAGTTAGCCAAACCTCTTGCGACTTCATTAACAGAAATGGCGGCTAATTGCGAACTGGCGTTATCGTCTTGAGCTGCTAGTCTATCATCATTTGAATTTTCGTTTCTCAATTGTAATTTTAAATTTTTATCACCCCCTACATTTTTGGTGCTTGCGTGGAATATGGTTTGGTAATCCAAAACATTTAAAGAAGGATCATCAGCGGCGGTTCTTAACCAGAAGGTCATGGATTTAACATTTGGGCTACCTACAAACGATGCAGCGGATAAATCGTGAATGTACAATGGTTTATCTGTAGCTCCTGATGGAGCCGCTGTTCCAGACGATAAAGCTTTTGTAGAAGCAGCGTTGTAACTTACATCTGGGACGGCGATAATGGTTCCTATACTTTCCGCTGTAGTAGCAGCAAGTTCGGCATCAACGAGAGAGGAACCTTCAAAAATGGCTTGTCCAACTTGTCCAGATGGGTCAAGAACAGAATTGCTAAGAGGAGTTGAACATAATGCTCCGCCCAAAACTTTAGATAATTGTGTTGCGAAAGTGTTGTAAAAGTTAACAGTAGAGCCATCAGAAGAGAAAGTTGAACCTGCTGCTACTTCTAAATCATCTTGAATAGTTCCTTCATTTTTAAATACGGCTTGTGCTAAAGGATGTCCGACTAAATGAACAGCAGCAACTCGTGCCATAGCTTCACCCATCATTTGTTCATCTCCAACAGGAGCTATAGAAGTTCTATATTTTAACGCATATGCGGCGCCAACACCAGTGGTTCCGTCTGCTTTTACCAATGGTCTTCCTCCCATTGGAATACCACCATCGGAATGGTCTGTTCCATTATTAGTAATATCGTGTACTAATTTACCTCTTGTAATAGCTTTTGCTATTCTATTACATAAAAGGTCTACAGAACCAGATGTTAAATTACTGGCGTAATAAATAGTATCACTAATTTCGTGGTCACCAACAGATATGGCGTTTACAATATCATTAAAATCAAGTGATACGCCATTGGCGGCAGTAGTCATATCTAAAGTAAATTCAAGATGTGGTGTAATAAAATCAGCGGTTACAGCTGATTCACCAAATACGGTTGCTGTTCCGGATACATCGAATAATACAGGTAATTGAACTGTTGCGGTTGTCATATTATAAAATATAGTAAGAAAAAAGGAATCATCAATTCTCACTAATTAACACTTTTAAAATCCAATTTGTTTCAGGGATTGTTATTTGGTTTAACCCAAAGAATATGGGAAATCGTGGCATTTTAATATTGAATTCAACTATATCTAAATGGTTAAAAACTAATTCGTTTTCTTTTAAAAAGTTTTCTTTTAAAAAACGGTTCAAATATTCTTCTTCATAAAAACTATCTGTTATGGATTCAAAACTATTGAATAAGGCTTTTTTTATAATATCATCATTTTTAAAGGGTTCATAAGCTTCGGGATGTCCAAATAGATAATTTGAAATAAATTGAATATAGTATAAATATAAATTTCCTAAAACCAAATCGTTTTTTGAAAATGACCTACCATACATATTTAAATTCCCTTTCAATGATTTATTTAAATTTATTAATAATTTTGACATATTTTTATAATTATATTTTAATTCGCAACCTGATATATCGTAAGAAAATGACTCTCTCCAAAGATTCAATTTAGAGAATGTTAATGCTTCAAAAAAAAAAGTATATGGATTCGAACTTACATCTTTAAAGTTAAAACAAGATTTATATTGAATAATATTATTAGGAATAGACATATAATATTATTTTTCATATAAAATTTGAAATTCTAATGCGAAAGAATAATCCATACCCAATAAATCTATAGGCATGCCGTATTCATCCATTAGTTTTATATGTAACTTATCAACATTAACAGGACCAAAATAATGTCTTTTTTTTGTAATTTTATCTGTACAATCATCAAATAGAACAACACCTTTACCTTCACGCATAGGTATTCTGGCCAATATATTGTCTTGTAGAAATGAATTTTCATAAAGTACGGTAACTACATCGTGAACACAAGGATTAAAATCATTAATGGCGAGGAAAAAATATTTAGAACCCGCTAAATCTACGGCTGCTTCACTTTGATAAATATGCGATCCTTCATATTTTCTATTTCTAAAGCCTAACAACCAACCTAATGTTTTCATAGGGGGTGAATTAGAATCAACAGGATTTGTAAAATCCAATTCAAAATGAGTTTTATCGTTAGCATTTAAGTTTGTTATAGTTGTTCGCATACTTTTTTCATCGATATTGATTGAACATAATATATCTGACTTTGTAATAGCTCCTCCACTTAAATCGTTTATTTCTGTTCCAAGTAACCAATATTCATAATTACCAGAAGACACTGTTGCTTTATGTACAACACCATTTTTTGAAATAGTAAATCCGTTAGTGCCGTTATTTGCTGAAATAACGTGTTGAACATTTGGTATTTCCATACTTGATAAACGCATTGAAATTACATTTTTCATAGGATTGGTTAAATTAACGATGAAATCGCCGGGTTGTGTGGAAAAATAATTTTTTCTAAATTTTGTATCTATACTAATTTGACTAACGATAATTCTATTTTTTAATTGGTTTAGATATGGTGTGCCGAAAGTCCTTTCTTTTGTTAAAGTTACAAGAGCGTTTTGTGTTCTTTCATCGGGTGCATCATCAACTTTGACTGGTTGTTGAAATTGTAAAATTCTTTTGAAACCGTTATTTAATTTACCATTATCTTTAATATTAGCCTGTAATTCTTTTGGGTTTTCAAATACAGTATTTTTTTCAACAGAATTTGATGTAGGTACAATGGGTTTTGGTACCGTTAATGAAGGTGGAATAAATGTTTGTCCTCCTTGGAATGGTGCTGGTATATGGGACATTGCTAATTTTATATTTGCTGCTTCCTTTTCACTGGCACTAAAAAAAGTACGTGTTAATTGAGCATTTTTATCATCATCGTCCAGAAAACTCATTATATATTAATTAATATGATATTAATTAAATCTTAATTGATATAATTAATTTATGCGTATTTCTCATTAAATTCTTCCATTTCTTGTTGATATCTTTCTTTATCTTTTGCTGCTTGTTTTTCAAAGACTTTCTTTTCATTATCCTTGAGCTTTTTCCAATTGGCTCCCAAATCTTTACTAACAAGTCCCATCAATGAACCCTTATAGTTTGGATTCTTCTTCTTCAACTTTAAAGTTACCTTTTCTCTGTATTTTTCAGAGTAAAACATATAACTTGATTTGGCTCTTTTTGGAGCATTGGGATTTTTTTGAGCCTTAATCTTCATTTTATTGCCCAAAAACTTTTCCAAAAGTTCAGGGACCTTATCGGGTTGTCCCAATTCAAGGGCAACCATCTTTACTAAATGGGCGTGTGATTCGTACCACACGTCGTTAATCGAAACTGTATTGTTATGAAATACTACACCGGACATTATAATCTAACATATAGTTATTTCTTTAATCAATTTTATTATATATATTATATTTGTTTCCCTTGATAAAAACTTTTTCTTATTTCCTTCACCCTTAATCCATCGGGGAATCTATATAGGCGATGGATTATATAAGGATTTAATAGTCTAATAAGTTGTTTATTCGCCCTTATTTTCATATATTCATTGTATTTAATTTCACTTTTTTCAAATATAGCGAATTCTTTATACTCTTTAGTACTCCACCATCCTCTCCACGAAACCAGAGGCCAAGTTTTTAGTTCTTCAATAGTATCATTTATTGCTTTTAAATATAAGTAAGGGAGTTCTTTTTTCCATATAGTTGAATATTGTCCTGTATCCATAAATTTTTCTTTGATCTCTTTTTTCATTTCTTCAACGGTTGGTCCTTCGTTTTGATACCACGGTCCAGAGAAATAGTTTTGTGCTAATGCGTTCATATAAATATTAATAAAAATTAATCTTTATATTTATTTACATAAAGGTCCATACACCATCATAAATAAACAAAATAATGGAAATAACAGTAATGATATTAATAACCCTTTAAATGGGATGAAAGTTAAACAATGGAGACAATAAAAACTGCATCTTTTATCTTTCTTTTCTAATAATTTATAGTTTTCAGTGTAAGTAATAAATACATTATCATATATATCTGAAGCAGCTTCAGGAAGGTAATCAAAATACACCGATTCAAATTCATTATCCAATTGCATTAAAAATTCCATAGCAACACAATCCAAAACCATTTCGCTAACATTATGACCGGCAAAAATAATCCAAATATTTGCCCCGTAAGTAAATAAACTAAATCCAAATTCTTGAAATGTATCTAACATAGTCCAAGTATCTGCCGCCGGTATCATTTTATTTAATCTTGTTCTATCAGTTAAGTTATCCCATAGAAAGAAAGATTTCGTAAAATAAATGCCTGCTGCTCCAAACATTACTAATTTTTCCATCCAATTAGCTTGTTGTGGGCAAAGATTATCATATTCGTATTTTGTTACTTGATCTGATATTAATGCTATATAAATAGCCCATTGTGACAAGAAAATGATGATAGGTAAGAAGGCTAAATTTGAAAATATATGAGAACAATAAACAGCATTCTTTTTTTTCAATACTTCATTTTTATAACCTCGAGTTATATGATACTTGTACAAAGAAAACATTCCAAATTTTGGGTCAGCTAATACTATTGCTTTCTTTTCATCATCGCTAATTTCTTGTGCCTTAGCATTCTCCATTATAAATTGTTGTTGTGGGGTAACACATTGAGGGGTTACTTTATAACTATGTTCTGTTCCCGTTAACAAATCATCTCGCATTTTTGCTGCAACGTGTGCTGATAAGAAGGATAAATTATCGTAACATGCTTTAAAACAACTCATTTATTTTAAATGAACTAATCTGTTTAATTAGTTTATTTAATATTATTACGATAATCGTAACTTATAATTTCGTGATTAATATCCTTGCCTACACAATAAAAATGTTTATAATTAGCATATTCTATAATTGTTTTACTTCTTTTCCAAGTTTTATGATAAATATGATATAAAAATTTTACAATCCTAAAATCGTTTGAAAAAAAACTATTATATACTATTCTTGGTCCTGTGCGTGGTATATACATTTTTGGTAATGTTTTCAATATAGAATTATATTTATGGATATTTTTATCATTTTTTAAATGCTTTCCTTGTTTTTTTATATCGTGAAATAAATATTCTTTTATTAATTTCCATACATCTTCAACGATAAACATAAATATAGTTCATATTTAATATTTAATTAAAACAACACCAATATTTTCTTTGTACATATATAGATTTTGTTTGACAAGTTGGACAAATGTTTTTATAATTCGGACTTTTATTCCACCAATTTTTTAAACATTGTTTGTGATAGTTTCCTCCACAAGTAGTACATGTTCTTAAATTTTTTGTTTTATTAATTTTATTAAAACAAATAATACACTCTATTTGTAACTTGTTATACGACGACATATATATTATAAAAACAATTTAAAAAGATTTCTCTAACTTACCTTGTAGTGAAATAAAAAACTGCCTCATCTCGATTAGCTCAGTTGGCAGAGCAGGGGTCTTATTAACCCTTTGTCGGGGGTTCAAGTCCCTCATTGAGAATTTCGTTAGATTACATCTAACAGCAGCACTTGCCCGCTTGGCGGAGTTGGTCTAACGCGCTCGACTTAAGATCGAGTCTCTTCGGAGGCGTGGGTTCGAATCCCACAGCTGGCATAAGGTGTTAATAATCACCATCACTTAATCTTTGGTCTATTGAATCAATTCTTCTTATTAACTTTGCTTTCTTTTTTACCAATTGTTTTTTTGTAGAACACTTTCTTTTACTATAAACTAAACAGTTATCAAATTCGGCAATTACGCTCCGTGGTTGTTTAGCCACATATAAACATTCTTTATTTCTTTCAGAAGCACAGATATTACCCATGATTATTTTAGTATTTGCGTTCAACTTCTATTTTTATTTTAATTCAATTTTACAAGTAAAACACCTGGGGACTTAGCATTTGGTAATGTGCGCGATTATGCTTTTCGCGAAATGTGTGGTTCGATTCCTCCAGTCTCCACCTTGCCCCCGTAGCGCAATGGATAACGCATCTGACTTCTAATCAGGGGATTGTGGGTTCGATCCCCACCGGGGGCTAACTAATAATATTTAACGACTTAAATATTATTTTTCAACCAATATAATGAATATTTACTTACAAATTATCATCGTTATTTTTTCATACGATATTTTTTTTTATTATTTTCATAGATTATTGCATACCAAATATCTTTATTCTTATCATAAAAAGCACCACGAACATACAGAACCAACATGGAAAACAACATATCATGCCGATTTAATAGAAAATTATGTTAGTGGTATAGGTGGATTAATAATTTATATATTAGTTTATCCAATAATATCTATAAAAGCTTTATTACTTGGTAATTTGTATTGTTTTTTAAATGGATTTGTTCATCACGAACCTAAATTTATTAATTCTCCAATATTTAATTGGTGGTATTCCGATCATCATGTAAATCATCATAAATATTTCAATTGTAATTACGGTAGGGAATGGTTGGATTATATACACGGAACGAAAAGAAAAGTATAATTATTTTCACATTGATTTGTAGTCTAAATAATATCCTAATCCTTTATCATCCATTTTAAAAACATAACCTTTTTTAGCACCCGCAAATTTATTAGAAGGCATAAAATTAGCTTTGTTTGAAGGGTCTCGGTCTGATATATTACCCGTCATAGGTTCTGACGTAGACATATGAAAAAATATAAAATATCCACCAATTAAAACAATTAATCCTATCAAAACTTTTATTATCATATACACAAATATATTATAATAAAAATGAAAGTTAAACCTGTGGTAAAATTGAATCAAATAATTATATTAAAGCTATATTAATTAATTTAATTAAACACTATGAATTTATATATTCTCCGATTAAAACAAGGGAAGTATTATATAGGAACTACGAATAAAGATGTTACCGATAGACTACAAGAACATATGTCGGGGCGTGGTTCGGCTTGGACAAAAAAATACAAAGTCTTAAAATTAGAAAAAACTATAGATAATTGTGATAAATATGATGAAGATAAATGGACAAAAATTTATATGGATAGACACGGCATAGAAAATGTGCGCGGAGGTTCTTATTGTGAAATGACTTTAAAATCCGAAAGTATTAGTTGTATATCGAGAGAAGTTAGTCACGCGAATAACAAATGTTTATATTGCAATAAAAAGGGGCATTTTATAAGAGATTGTCCAAATAAAACGAATACAAAATCAAAATATTATTCAAAACATTTGAATTATTTGAATATGTCTTGTGATTATGAAAGTGAAAGCGATGAAGAATATACAATGGAAGACTTAGAAGAAGCTTTTAAGGGTAAAGAAGAGGGTGGTTATGAATTTGATGGCGAAAGATATTTATGGTATGAAGGAGAATTATATCAAGAATCAACCAGTCGTGTAAATTCCAGGGATGGAACATTTGATGGATTGGGGGGTTATTCTGGCGTTGACCCGGATGACCGTTGGAAACCAATAAAAAAAAAGAAAGTAAAATCCAGTAAAGGTAAGTGTAATAGATGTGGTAGAAATAGTCATTATGCTTCAAAATGTTACGCAAAAAAACATATCAAGGGCTATTTTATATAAAATTGAATTAAACCTTAATTTTATTATATAAGCAATAACCATGTTCTTTATCGTAGCTGTTGAAATCGCCTACATCGTTGCCCTTGTGACTTCAGGTACTATCGAAATAGATTAACAAAACCAATTAAAAAGTTCTCTACTATTAAATTAATGGAGGAAACCGCAAAAACTGTTATAGCTATTATAATAATTGCCTTGTATTTAATTGGTATAACCCTTTGTGCATATTATATGAGCGCACATAACAAAAAAAACTGTGATAGATGTTGTAAATGTATAAAAAAATATAATTTTTTTGGTGATAAAGTTGATGAAGAACCAAGAATATATTTTGAAGTTTAAATAATTTAAATATAACTTATTTTATTATAAAAATGGTAAATGAAACCGGTCGCGTTATGGATAATGCACATAAATATTTTATGGCGAAAACATCTTTTTTAGAATGTGTATATGAAAACAATAGTAGTATTATTTTATTTGGAGGTGGAAATAATGGTAAAAGTCATCTAACAAACGAATGTACTCACCTTTTGGATGATTATACTATTTATCAACCTAATGAAACATATACTTTGGACGAAATCTCCTTTCAAGAAACTGTAAGTGATGGTACAAAGAAAATAATGCATTTTTTATTTAATCCTTTTGAAAAATGGGGGATTGAACAACCACCTAATATCAAGGTAATAAATATGAGCGAAATACATTTTTAAATAAAATTGATTGGTTTTTTTATGATTATGTTTTTCAAATATAATCATGAATCTAAGAAACGGTAAAAAATACGAAGTAAAATGCGAATGCCAGAAATGGTTTCCAAATCCTAATTTTAATAATTTATGTAGTCAATGCTATAGCGAAAAGCATCCAGAAGAATGGATTAAACACCAGGAGGAAAATTGGACGCCAGCCAGTTATATTCCAAAACATAAGTTGGACCGTTTTATAGTTGAAAATAGAAATCAGTTTCCAGCAACTCAATGGAAAATGTTGTTGGCTACTGTAAAAGAACAACATGATATTCTACCATTACTTACTATGATAAATTATATAAAACGTCATAATAAAGAATTTATAGGTATTACGGCTGAACAAGGTGCTGAATTATATGCTCAGTTCAAAAAATATCACGGGCAAAAATATAAACACCAAGGTGTCGGTGTTGGTAGTGATTGGAGATGGCAACATTTATTTGCTGGAATGATATTTGATAAATGGAATATCAGAGCAAATAAACATGGGCCAGTAGCATATTGTTACTATGGTGATTTTGGTGCGAAACCAAGAGGAACATTAAATAAAGAAGATTATGTTTCGATATGGGTTCATAAACCAAAAAATAGGAGAGAGTTAGATAAAAAGGTGTTTTGGTTGAAAAGTTTGCCGGATGGATTCAAGGATATTGTAGCATTTTAATACCATAAACACAGCATAAAAATATTTGTGTTTTTTTAAATATTAGCATAAAGTACACAGAAACATGACGTGCTTCTGGGATGGAATTTTACAAGCTCTGGATACGAGTGATTTCCAGGTAGTTGGCTGCAACAATCGTTTAAATCGTCGCCAATTGATAGATTTATTAAAAAATAATAATGTTGAAATTGAAGATGTAACATGGAACGGTAAAAAATTAACAAAACAAGAAATGAAAGAACATTTTATTGCTATTAAAGATTATAATATTAATGGTATTAACCAAGGTCATTTATGTTCTTCGTGTGATTCTTTTTTATTACTTATATGTCAGTTATTCAATGTAAATATAAAACATTTATATATGAATATTGATATTGAATATAAAAATGAAAAGGTACAAAGAAAAACATTAAAATTTGCTTCTAATGGGGGGCATTTTTGGAAGAATTAAAATAAATGATATAAAGAAAGTGATACATATTTATTGAAGGTATAAATATGTATGCGTCAAGCGAAAAACGAATTATAAAGAAAGATTTTATTACAAATTATTTTGATAGATGTAATTTATGGTCTTATATGGATAAAAAAGATTTTAGACGTCAGATTACGTTCAAATGGATGGAGGACGTAAAAAAATATTATTTCACATTTCCAATGAATAATCGGGAATATAATTATGCTGTATATTTCGATACACATGAAGAAGCTGGAGAATATGTTGAATTTATTTTGAAGAATTATTTGGAGTAATGTACAAAGAAAAAAGGTGTGTATAACCTTCTCTTTTTTATTTTTTTCTATTTTTTTTGATTTTTATAAATGGTTAGTGCATTTGGTTTTGAGTTCGCTCATCAACTCTCTCTTACACTTTTGTATTAATAAACAATATTCATCCAATGAGAAGTTGTTTTGAATACCTTCAATTGGAGAAAGTGTTGTAACAAATTTGAAAACTTCAACGGTATTTTTTTGACCGATGCGATGAGCTCTGGCTACTGCTTGGTCTTCAGTAGCAGGATTCCAGTGAGGACTGGTGAAGTAAATCTCGCGGTAGGATTGTAAGTTAAGGCCTTCACAACAGCTTTTAATTTGTAGGAGTAGTATATCAGGTGTAGCCAAATATTCCTGAATTTTATTCCTTACATCCAACTGTCTCCCTTTAAATAAACGGTTTAATACTAATGAATTAAAATGTTTATCACCACTATTAAGCAAATTTCTACGCTGCTTAGCCTTAGTCCTACCGTCAATCTTACCAACGTTATAACCGGAGTTACGTAGTAGGGCTTCCAATCTATCTGTTTCGCCATAATAATGAGTGAATACGATTTTTTGAGCGGCTTTATCTCTGCTGTTAATAGTATTAACAATAGCATCTAATTTAGCGTGACTGTTAATAGGCGGCATTTCAATATCGCCATCAATATCCCCGGTGGCGATCAACTTAATCCACCGATCAACCAACAATCGCGGATATAAACAAGCCTGTCTCGCTGCTGTTAGTAATGGGAATATACCTTTACCTTCAAACAATTGAATATATTCATCTACATTATCCATTGTAATGTCGGCAAATGGTAAGCGGGCGTGTAATTGGTTAATCAAATTCGCCTCATTAAAATTCATATCATCCACAGGAACATCAACAATATAAGTATTAATTGGTGGAAGTTTAAGCCCCACACTGGCTTTATCCCTATGTAAACATAAATCGGATAATGGGCGTGTAGCATCTATCAAATTAATTAACGAATGAACATCGCTGTTATAATTTTGAATAGGGGTTCCTGTTAATAACCACCTGATTTTACAGTTAGTCATTTTGGCGCCAATCCAATTATTGGACCTACGATTTCGCATGTGATGGGCTTCATCGTAAATGGTTCTATACCAATTAACCGCCCAAATAGGGGATGTGTAACCTCGTCCAGGTCCTCGTGATTTTCTATTGGCCATCATACCATATGTGGTTAATACAATGCGCGTTCCTATGAGGTCAAATACTTCCTGAGATAAATCAATTTGTTTGGCTTTTGAACCGTGGTATACAATGAGAAATCCATCGACATTGGACAAATACTTGGTGATGATATCCTTCCATTGCGCTAATAGAGCAGGAGGCACAACGAGTAATGTTACGCCAGCGTTAGGGTTAGCCATAATAGCACCCAACATCATGTAAGTTTTACCCATGCCCATCTCATCTGCTATGATACCACCTCTGGTATCCGTTGTATTACGAAGTTCGCGTTCTAACGCCCACTCTACAGCCTTACGCTGGTATGTAATGGATTTTAGATTTTTGTTACGAATCCAACGGTCATATCTGATCATGCGTGCCTGTCTAAATCCGTTAGACATAATGCTATTTGTATGTTATTTGTGTTTGTGTTATGATTAGGTTATAATTGTATTATAATAAGTAGTAGAATGTGTTGATGGACATGTGAAAAAACTTTTCAATTTTTCATTATTTCACAAGGTATATTATAACCCTAATCGCAACACTATCCAAATCACAAGGTTCAAGGTACCTTGAAAATATATTGAAAAATTGATTGGATTTCAATCTATATGTTAAGTCATTCAACAAGCTCCAGTATCAATACTATTTCAATACTAAACAAAACAATAACCAACAAACAATCAAAACATTTAATCATGGGATTCTGTAAATTCTGTAAAGATGCCGGTAAAACTCAAAAAGAGTTCACCTCTCACTACCCGAAGGATAAGCCTGGTAAAGATGGTAAGGTCGTATGCCCTACCATTTTAAGTAATGAGTGCCGCTACTGTCACAAGACAGGTCACGCGAAATCTCACTGCCCTGTTCTTAAGGCCAAGAACAGTCGCAAGCGTATGACTGGTGGTGCTAACCGCTGGAGACGCCGCCCTCGCCAAACCGAAAGTAACCTTAAGGGATGGGTTATGACTGCTGGTAAGCAGCAGAACCCCCGCCCTATGCCTACGGTAAAGCGTAATGATTCCAGCAATCCATTCGCCGCCTTAAGTGAGCAAGACGATACGCCAAGAAAGGTCGTAGCTCTACCTAAGGTTGTGAAGTCTAAGGCAGCAGCAGGTAGTTGGGCTAAAAAGCCAGACCTTAATAAGGAAGCTATTCAACAACGGCTCGCTAACATGAAGCAGGAGTTAGCAGTTGAAGAGCAGCTTAAAGAAGATGAGGTTCAAATGACCCCTCTCCTTAGCGTTAAGGAAGCTTACGCCCACATCCAGAAAACCCCAACCTATATTGGGGCCTGGGCTGACGCCGTCGATAGCGAAGATGAAAGCGAAAATGAAGAAGAAATCGTATTGGATAGCTTCGGACGACCAGAAACCGACAATAGTGCGTGGTAAATATATATTTAAACTTAAAACTTAAAAAATAAAAAATAAAAAAATAAATAAAAAAAAGAGAAGGTTATACACACCTTTTTTCTTTGTACATGATTAAAATTGATTCATTAACAATGTAATTTACATTATTAATAAAGATGACAGAACAACAAACCGCATATAATAATTTATATAATGCTTTAATAACAATTTACGAAGATGAGCCACCCACTTTAACTCAAGAAAAGCATGACGCAATACCAGTTATTCTAGCATTTATTGCTATTCATATGAATGACACGGATAAGGTAGGCGAAGTAGCAGATAAATTCGGTCCAGAAACTTATACTACACCTGTTACACCTTGGGGGATTGCTATTCTCCGCTCAATGGGAATTAACTTTCCTGAGGAAAGACCCCATTCTCCTACAAACATTCAAGATATTGAAGCCAACATTAATTAAAAAAACTACCTAAAAACAAGGTAACGTATTTTTTTAAATGAGTTCACATGGAACTGCTTCACGCATATCAAAAGAATTAAAACAACTTATCGAAGACCCACCTTTAAACTGTAGTGCCGGTCCTGTAGGAGATGATATTTTCCACTGGGAAGCTATTTTAATCGGTCCAGTAGGTACTCCATATGAAGGTGGTAGTTTTCATTTAGATATTCTTTTTTCTCAAGACTATCCATTTAAACCTCCAAAATGTAAATTTACTACCAGAATATATCATCCAAACATAAATAGTTCGGGTGGTATTTGTTTAGATATTTTAAAAGACCAATGGAGTCCCGCATTAACCATATCCAAGGTTTTATTGTCTATTTGTTCTTTATTGAATGATCCAAATCCTGACGACCCACTAGTTCCCGATATTGCGGACCAATATACAAATAATAGAGCAGCGTACGAAATAACGGCACGCGATTATACAGCTATGTATGCTCATTAATAATCCCCTGAACAATCGTCTTCCACACAACAACATTTCCATAAACATGTTAGACCTATCACAATAATAAATATAGATAAAAACAATATGGCCAATCCTACAACCGATTTTACAATAAATAACCACCAAATACACCAAAAATCAGCCATAGTTTTTTCATCATACCATATAGCATAAGTTATTCTTCCCAGAAGTATTAAAATCAAATGCAAAATTGCGGTGAAAGCAAGAGCTTTTTTTGGTTTGCTCCCCATGCGAAAATAATTATATATACAACAAGTGGAATTTTGAAAACAGATTAACCAAGCGGTTGTTGTTGGATAATTTGTTTGATTCATTTCATAAATACAATAAAAACAACAACAAATATTTAATGTCCATGTTATTCTAATATTGTTTTCTATAGTTTCTGGCTCTTCCAAAACAATCTCCTTTATAGTTATTATTTCTTCACGACACGCGGGACATTTATTAGTTTTTGTTTTTTCTTCAAGGTTTTTAATACATTTTTCACACATCGCATATTCGCATTTATTATTTGATGGACACACTTTTACTTTCACATTTTCAGTAAAACAACAATCACAATTCCCTGGTTCATATGGTAATACTTTATGATTTAAACAAGTATTATTCATTGATTTAAATAAACTATTAATAAATATTTAAATCAATTTTTAAAACAGCATAACTTATTCTTAAAGGTTTTCTTATTTATTACCAATTTACCGTCTTCAACCTGTAGAAGATTATCTATAATTCCTGGTATCATTTTTTTTAATATAGGGTCTAATATTTCTAAAGAACCAGCATCTGTATTATCAATAACATAAGTAAGGATATCTACGATTAAATCTATTTTATGTTCGGATTTTAATTTGTATAATTTTGATACTTCTTTTAATGTAATAATGGTAGCTTCAACCAAATTTTCTAATTGAACGCCATTTGGGAATAATTCTATTATTTTTTTACCCATTTCTTTTACATCTTCTGCTTTTATTGGCGATGTTTCATCGCTAACAGATTTCAATTCTACTAAAATAATTTCTGATTTTGCGCCTCTTCTTACCAGTTCTTTCCTTGCTGGTTTTACCGGTTCTGCTTCCCTGGTTTCTTCTTGTTTTACAGATTCCGTTTCTTTAATTTCTACTTCTTTTTCAGACATTTATAATATATGTTTATAAAATTGATTTAAAGGTTTGAACCTATATTCATTTGGGAATCATAACAGCAAACAAAAAAAACAGGATCAAATTTGTGTTTATTCGCAAATTTATAAACCAATGAAGCATTGTAGAGAAATGAGGACATATATGTCTGGAGAATTGGTCACATGTGGAGGTTAAAACTACTTAACGTTATGATGAAGGACCAACATCATACCCCTATCTCAGTGGTGCGGTGGTTGCGTTAAGAATTGATTTTAGTTAGTAACAAAGAACGATAATTATTTTATCCTGGGTAGCCCCCACGATGTTAATGTTATCAAACTGAGGTGAAATCGCCGAGACTTGCGCAAGTCAAGCTTTGTAAAAACTAAAATCACAAACCATTTAAGATTCCCGTATAAGATTTCAATGTCATGAATCTATAGAGATATAGATTACGATTGATTTCTTAATTATTAATGTTTGGATACAGCAATTATCACGAATAATCATACTTTAAACCCAAACAGTAATCAATGATTTAATATTAAATAATTTTCTTATTATTTAATATTAAAATTATCTTATCGATTTCAATACTCTATTTAATCCCATCATTTCTTGAAATGAATTCACCATAAAAACACCCTTATCTTTCACTTCAAAAAAATCCATCCACCTCGTTGTTGGAACCGCTAAAAATAAATGTAAATACTTTCTTGTTATTTTTGATTTGTTCGCCGCACCATGATGAAACGTAATATCTCTATAAAATATACAATCTCCATATTTCATAGGACGGTCGTCGCGTGCCTTTTTAAAATTCTCTTTCTTTTCTCCCTCAGGCATTCCTATAAAACTTTCCACTTGGTTATAATATTCCAAGCTTTCTGGTTTAAACTCTTTCCTATATTGTTTAACATATTTATCGTTATATAATATAGTTTGTCCCATCTCTTTCGTTGTATCATGTAAAGGAATACTCATATAAAATATATCATCACACGGATGACCATCATGATGAATTTGTTGTTCCGGTTCTCCTGGAGGTATATAGTGAATCGTCATTCTTAAAATCCTAAATTTATCCAACCCTACCATTTTAAACAGTTCTCTTATTTTTGGCATCAATATCGGTTTCAAATTCATTGTTACATAGTCAAAGTAATTATCCAATTTATTTGCTTCTTCCTGAGTTTCCGTTTTAAAATTGTCTGAATATAATAAAGATTGCTTCCTTCCTTTATTTTCAACTGAATGATTATTCATTAAATCTACTTTATTACAAAATCCATGTTCTTCCAAATGACTAATTACATTCCGTAAATCTACTTTATCTCTTTGATTCAAATAATTATCCATTCTTATATATTTTTGTTCTTGCCATTCAGCTTTCAAGTCGCGACCATATAAAATATTTCCCATATATTATCCTATTACAATATAAAATAATAGTATTAACTTATAATATATGTCCTATTACCAATTAAATAAATTTGTTATTTCAAGTATTATAGGTGTAAGCACTACAGCTTCTACTTACTTGGGTAGTATGGTTTATGAACCTAAGGATTGGAGAGATTTAGTAGTGTTTGGTATGATAGGAGCTATCATATCATCTAAATATATTCATCGTCATAATTTTGTTGCATTTTAACGACGTTTTCGGCGCTTTTTCTTTGTACGTCTTCTTTTTCTTTTCTTTTTTCTTCTTGTATATTTTCTTTTACGTTTTCTTTTCTTTTTAGTTCTACGTCTCTTTTTCTTCCCACCAAACAAGCTTCTAACCGCCGGGTCCTCCTTAACATTATTACTATTATTTCCTCGTGGTACTTTCGGTGGAGAAGGTATAGAACCATAGCTATCATCACTATCATCACTACCATAACCAGGCATAAAGTCATCATCATCTTTTTTATCTTCCTCCCTCCTTCTTTTTTTTTCACTGGCACTTAATTTTGTGTAGTGTATTCTTTCAGGTGAATATGTTTTCGTTACTCCTTCTTCTCGCACTTGTTCCAACATTTTTTTCTCAATTTCCATCAACTCATTGTGCGGTCTTTTTTCATTTTCATTTATTGGTCCAAAATCTATTAATTTTATTTTGCCCTTATCATCTTTCAAAATGTTACCTACATTTATTTTTAAACCTGTATATTTTTTTGTTTTTTTATCCAATTCACCTGAAATTATATCTCCATGATATATCCCTGCCTTGTGTAATTGGTCAAGATATCCATCTATGCCTATTACCGTATTTATATCTTCCTCATTATATTTATCTAATGGATTACCTCCAGAAACTTGTTTAAGTAGGCAATTTTCTTTTTCTAACACGAAACCCACATGAATCTTCTTGAAAACATCGTTATTTTCCCATTTTTGATAATACTCTAATTTATTTTGAGGTAATGTTATTGTATAATTATCTACAAAACTCATTATATTAATTAATGATAAATTAATATAATCAACGACGCTTTTTCTTTGTACATCTTCTTTTTTTATTCTTTTTTCTTTTACGTGTTCTACGTCTACCACCTTTTTGAACCCAAATCCTTTCTCTTTGTTTATATGTCCATGTTTTGTTGGTTTTACCCCTCAACCAAATGAGTGCTTTTCCTACACTTTTTTTTAATTTATCATAATCGATTGCATTAGGATATTTCTTATGTGTTTTAGTACGGGTACGAAACCCATCTAATGTATCAAATGGAATTTTTTTTATAGTGTCGAACAATTCCGCGGGATTATATTTGATTGGGTCTCCTTCCATAATTGTAACAAAGTGATGCGTAGCCCATATATCCCATAAAAAATCAGGAACTTTATATTTTTTAGGTTTTTGTAACATGTTGAAAGCACTCTTTTTTGGACTATCAACAGTGGAGAGCACATTACTATTATGTTCAATTAACTTATCTTTATAATAATCATATTTCAATATACTATTTGAATATTTTGGGGCTGCTTTTTTCAATTCCCTAAGTAATAATGTTTTTTGTACTCCTTTAACCATTGTCTTTTTTCCCGAAAAAGCCGTATTTATTTTTTTGGACGTTTTAGTATTTTTTTCCATTATACCAATTCTTTTACTTAACCCTTTTTCTTGTAATTTCCATGCTTCTAACTCTTTATTTTGTTTTCGCGTACCTTTTTTCTTTATTTCTTTGATTTTATTTTTAACTTTTTTGTAAATTTTGCGTGTTGATGGCTTT
>TARA_B110000003_G_scaffold104051_1_pt1 | contig 25949 bp, 25 predicted proteins | sample TARA_B110000003 | Tara Oceans TARA_B110000003 (sample SAMEA4396424) | marine metagenome | biome: Westerlies Biome; feature: [SRF] surface water layer (ENVO:00010504); material: water (ENVO:00002006), including particulate matter (ENVO:01000060) such as... | depth 5 m
AAACCCGAAATTATGGGGCAATTTGTTAACTGTATTAGAGGTATTTCTGAAGCTTGCAAATATCTTAATGTACCAATCGTTTCCGGCAATGTATCACTATATAATGAAACTGACGGAGAACCAATTCAGCCTACCCCAACAATTGGAGCAGTAGGATTAATAGAAGATTTGGGGCATATAATTGAGGGTCCTGCTCAGCCAAATGATGTACTGATTTTGATTGGAGAACAGGGTAATCATTTGCAGCAATCGGCACTTCTGTCAGTAATTTCCAATAATTCAAATGGGCAACCCCCAATTACTGACCTCGAAAAAGAAAAAAGAAATGGTGAGTTTATTTTAAATAGTATTAGTTATATGAGCTCCTGCAAAGATCTTGGTCAGGGTGGGATTGCTCTTGGTGCATTTAAAATGGCAATCGAAGCGGATATCGGAGTATCTATTGAAGAGAAAGATATTCCCTGGTATTTTGGAGAGGATCAAGGCAGATATTTATTAACAACCACAACTTCGAATGCCTTAATCTTATTGGAAAAGGCCAGAAATACGAATATTAAGGCTAGGATAATAGGAAGCTTTGGAGGGGGATTAATTAAATTGGGCACATCTTTTTTGCCATATGAGGAGCTCAAAATGATATATTCTAAATCCTTAGAGTTAGCTCTAGAATAAATTAACACTGAAACATGAAAATTAAGTCTCTGATAAAAGGATCAAAGTATTGGCAATAACCGCAATAGAGATAGAAACACTAATTCGATCAACTTTCCCAGATGCGAAAATAACAATCACAGATTTAGCTGGAGACGGGAACCATTATGCTGCAGAAGTAATTGATGAAAGTTTTAGAGGGCAAAGTAGAATTGCTCAACAACGTTCAGTCTACGCTGCATTACGTGGCAAAATGGATGGATCAAATGGCGAGTTACATGCTTTAGCTTTAACAACAAAAGCACCAGAAACTTAATCGTATAATAAACAAAACTGTTAACGAAGGACCCAAATGCTATTGTAACTATGTATAATTACATTACATATCTCTTATTCTCAAAGTTACTTTACATTGATCAAGGTGAAAATCATGTCTGATATAAATTTAAAAATTAAATCTCATATTTCCGAAAATGATGTAGTTCTTTTTATGAAAGGGACATCTCAAATGCCACAGTGCGGCTTTTCTTCAAGAATAGCGGGCGTCTTAAATTACATGGGAGTTGAATTTAAGGACGTCAATGTTTTAGAAGATCAAGATATAAGGCAAGGTATAAAGGACTTCTCTGACTGGCCTACTATCCCACAACTTTATGTTAAAGGAGAGTTTATAGGGGGATGCGATATTGTTACGGAAATGACAATGTCTGGAGAGCTTGATAGCTTGTTTGATGCTGAAGTTATAAATTATGACAAAGACGCGGCATCAAAGATAAGAGAAGCTAATTCCGAACAGTGAACTATAGTTTAACAAAAGCTACTCATTACTTTCCGCCTTTTCCGCCAATGCTTCTGCTCTAGCAGCTAATTCAGCTAACGTATCCACTAATTTTTCCGGAACTACGGGAACTTCCACTCGCTCAGGAGGCGTGGACGCTGCGACACGGGCAGCAGTTCTTGCATCTTCCAACTTTTGTTTTGATGATCCTGCTGCCTCTTCAAGAGCAACCGTTTTGTCTGCAAGCATTAAACCAGCCATTAGTAGCATCCTATTCTCAGCCAACCTTCCAACCTGATCTGTCAAAAGCCTAGCCTCTCCATCTAAAACCTCAGCTGCTGCCTTTAAAAAACTCTCCTCTCCATCCTGACAGGCTACTTCAAACTGACGGCCCCCTATCGTAATTGAAACATCAGGCATTCATTTCTCCTGTATTTTCAAGCATTGGTTCCAAGTCAGATAATATCGAATTCAATTCATCAACCTGATCTTTCCGAGAAGCTTGCAAAGAATTAATTTGAGATCTTATTTTCTTATTTTCTAAACCCAATTCATCTTGTTGTTTTTTATATTCTAATCTCTCACTTTCCATCGAGCTCGTCAAAATTTCAATCTTTTCATTTAAGTTTGAGACCTCATCTAATGCAGATTGTAGGTCAATTAAAATTGTCTCCTTATCGCTCTCAAGTTTTGAGATCATTTTTTCTAAATGTGAAACTTCATCTGACTGATCATAAATAGATGTATTTTTCTTATCTGACTTTTCGAGAACCTTAAGTATTCGGTCCATAGAAGAAGAAATTCTCTTTTCAAAATCTGCAACATCATCCATTATCTATTACTCACCTATGTGCCTTAACTAACGAATCGTAAATTAACCCTATGCTAGCGTGCAAAATAGAAAAATGGAAAACTTTACAGCATTTTTATCTAAATAATTGAATTTTTCTAATTTGATCGACTGTACCCTTACCTCTCTAACTGTTATCAGAAGTTAGACTCAACGCTTTTCTTTGGGGGGAACCATGGATATTGAAAAACTTCGTAGGGATCACTCTAAGCATTGGAAAAAAGCTTGTGCTATCCGAACACTGACCTTGGACGCAGTGGCTGCAGCTAATTCTGGCCACTCAGGTGCACCAATTGGCATGGCTGATGTAGCAACAATATTGTTTGAAAAGCATCTAAAATTTGACTCACAAAATCCAGACTGGCTTGACCGCGATCGGTTTATACTATCGGCTGGTCACGCATCGATGCTTCTATATTCACTACTCTATCTAACAGGCTACAAGGATGTAAGTTTAGAAGAGATTAAAAACTTTAGACAATGGGGATCTAAAACTGCAGGCCATCCAGAATATGGGCATGCTAAAGGTATTGAAACCACTACTGGACCATTAGGACAAGGATTAGCCTCTTCGGTCGGTTTTGCAATGGCTGAAGAACTCTTACGGGCACAATATGGAACAAACATTTTCAATCACCATACTTATGTTTTAGCTGGTGACGGATGTTTGATGGAAGGAATTAGCCAAGAGGCTATATCTTTAGCAGGTCGACAACAATTATCAAAACTGATCGTTCTCTGGGATAATAATAATATTACAATCGATGGCACGCTAGACTTGTCAGATAAAACTAACCAGCTTATGCGATTTAGGGCCAGTGGATGGGATGTTTTTGAAATCGATGGTCACAATCCGATTGAAATCGATCAAGCACTCACTATAGCAAAGAAATCCAAATTACCTACAATGATATCTTGTAAAACCAACATTGCGTTGGGCACTTCGGCTCAAGACACATCAAAGGGACACGGAGCGTTAACAGATAAAGATCTGATAAGCGAAGCTCGATCTAATTACGGCTGGAACCACTCTAGTTTTGAAATTCCAACTGAAATCAAAACTGAATGGGAAAATATAGGTAAGAAAGGAAGTAGCGCATTTAAAATCTGGGAAAATAATGTGAAACTTTTGACTAATAAGAAACAGATCGAATTAAAAAGAATTTTCGATAGAGATTTGCCTGCAACATTATCAAGAAAACTAAATCGGCTTAAAAGAGATATTTGTGATCAGCAACCAACCATAGCCACTAGAAAATCTTCAGAATTAACTCTTGAAGTAATAAATCCTCTTATGAAAGAAACTTTCGGTGGCTCTGCTGACTTAACTGGATCAAATAACACTAAAACGAAAGATTTGGGAGTATTTTCTCCCGAAAATCGGTCCGGCAGATACGTTTATTACGGAATAAGAGAACACGCAATGGCCGCCGCGATGAATGGAATGGCCAATCATGGTGGCGTAAGGCCATATTCAGGCACATTTATGTGTTTCACAGATTATGCAAGGCCAGCGATGAGGCTTTCTGCTCTTATGGAAATCCCAGTGGTTTACGTAATGACTCATGACAGTATTGGTCTTGGCGAAGATGGTCCTACTCATCAGCCTATTGAACACCTAGCAATCAGTAGATCAACACCAAATACGAACGTTTTTCGCCCTGCTGACACTATCGAAACAGCGGAAAGCTGGGAAATAGCTCTTGGAGAAAAAACAACGCCATCAATTTTATCGTTAACTCGTCAGAATGTTCCAACCTTAAGAACAAGTTACACTAGTAAAAACCTGACAAGTTTTGGTGCATATATATTACATGAAGCATCCATCAAACGGCGAGCAATTTTGATAGCCACCGGTTCAGAGGTTCAAATAGCGCAAGAAGCACGGAAATTATTGGAGAACGAAGGAATTGGTACAAGAGTAGTTTCAATGCCATGTTGGGAGCTATTTGAGCAACAATCAGAAAAATATAAGAAGCGAGTTTTGCCAGCAGGACCGGTGCGAGTTGCAATTGAAGCGGGCTCATCCATGGGATGGGATCGTTGGCTTTCAGGTGAGAGAGGGTCTTATAAGAAATCACTCTTTATTGGAATGAATGGTTTTGGAGCCTCTGCTCCATCAGAGATATTATATGAGAAATTTCAAATTACGGCTGAAAATGCGGTTAATGCCGTTCGAAAATTACTAAAAATTGACTAAGAAATCATTATTTTGAACTTATCTTCAAAATTATAAAAAATATTAGGAGACCTGATTAATGGGTATTAAAATTGGAATTAACGGCATGGGTAGGATTGGTAGGTGTACGTTAGCTTCTATAATTGAAAATGATCGCAATGATGTAGAAGTAATTAAGATCAATGCGTCAGGACCCATTGAGACGAATGCCCATTTGCTCAAATATGACAGTGTTCACGGAAAATTCAAAAATAATATTGAAATTGACAATGACACTATGAATGTTGGCAAAGGGCCTATCAAAGTATTTTCTAGCTATGACCCCGCTGATTTGGATTGGTCAGGAGTTGATGTTCTTTTAGAATGTTCAGGGAAATTCAAATCTCGCGAGAAAGCCCAGCTCCACCTAAACCAGGGAGCACAAAAAATACTTATATCAGCTCCTGGTAAAAACGTAGATAAAACAATTGTTTACGGAGTAAATCATGACAAGTTAACTCCTAAAGACCTTATTGTATCGAATGCCTCATGTACAACCAACTGTTTAGCACCAATTGCGAAAGTTTTAAATGATGCTATTGGTATAAAAAATGGAATAATGACAACAATTCATTCTTATACCGGCGATCAACCCACTTTAGACCGTAGACATTCTAATCTTTACAGAGCCAGAGCTGCCGCTTTATCAATTATACCAACCTCCACTGGCGCGGCTAAAGCGATTGGTGAAGTACTACCAGAGCTTAATGGAAAACTAGATGGTTCTGCTTTAAGAGTTCCTACCCCAAACGTTTCTGCAGTCGACCTTACATTTACCGCAAATATAGATACTAGCGTGAGAGAAATTAACGAAATTATTGCACGGGCAGCTAACAGCTCTATGAAAAATATTATTAGTTATGAGACAGAACCTAAAGTGTCGATAGATTTTAATCATGAACCCTACTCAGCAAATTTTGCACCAGATCAGACTAAAGTTATTCAAGACAGATTAGTGAGAGTACTGGTTTGGTATGATAATGAATGGGGATTTTCATGTCGAATGGTTGATAACGCATTACTAATGGGCAGCCTTTGATACTAATCACGCGCAATAGAGTTAAATCTTGGGGAACTAATGAACTGGAAAAGAATTGATCAGCTAGATCTTAAGGGCAAGCGCGTTCTCACTCGAGTAGATATTAATGTTCCAATAAAAGATTCAATAGTTTCAGATACAACACGCATAGAACGGATTATACCAACTATAACCTCAATAGTCGCAAATGGTGGGATTCCAATAATCATCTCACATTTCGGTCGACCAACTAAACAAAAGGAGAAAGAATATTCCCTTAAACAATTAGTTCCTTACTTATCAAAATATCTGGAGCAAGAAGTCATTTTCACCGATCAAGATGAGATCAACACTATAGTCAAACAATCGAAGGCCTTAAAGCCAGGACAAATTTTACTTTTAGAAAATATTCGGTTCAGAAGTGGTGAAACCTCAAATGATCCAATTTTGGCTCAACAATTGGCTGAGTTAGGAGAGGTATTTTGTAATGATGCTTTTTCTGCAGCTCACAGAGCACATGCATCCACCGAGGGTATCGCGCATTTATTACCAAATTGCGTTGGATTTCAGATGGAAGCTGAGTTATTAAACTTGGAACAGACTTTAATTACACCGAAGCAACCTGTTACAGCGATAATTGGTGGCTCAAAAATTTCAACTAAAATTAATTTGTTAAATAATCTAGCTCAGAAATTTAATTTTTTAGTCATTGGTGGCGGAATGGCTAATACATTCTTAAAAGCAGCAGGTTTCAACATTGGTAAAAGCCTATATGAAGAAGACTATCTTAATTCAGCAATAAAAATATCTAAGATTGCGGAGCAATCTAATTGTAAGATTGTTTTGCCAAATGATATAGTGGTTGCAAAAGAATTAATAGATAAGTCATCATCTGAGATATATGATGTAACAAAATGCCCGAGCGATCTCATGATCCTTGATATTGGTCCACAAACTATCAAAAAAGTCTGTAATGTAATCAAAGAATCCAAGACTTTAATCTGGAATGGACCTCTTGGTGCTTTTGAATTTCAGCCCTTTAACAATTCCACTGATGAAATTGCTAAATTTTCATCAAAATTAACTCGCGAGGGAAAATTAATAAGCGTGGCAGGTGGAGGAGACACAATCTCTGCATTAAGTTCAACGGGCTCTGATAAAGAATTTACATATATTTCAACCGCAGGTGGGGCCTTCTTAGAGTGGATGGAGGGTAAGGAATTACCTGCCATAAAACCTCTACTAGATTAATCTGTTTGCGCAACAAAGAGAGTTGAACTAAAACATCTTTAAGCCAATTAAAAGGAACAAAAATATGAGATCGACCAGACATGTTCAAAAAATTCTCCAAAATTATGAAACAGATAATCCAGGAGTTAAGGGAAATCTCTGCAGAATTTTAATGAATGGAAAGTTAGGCGGAACAGGAAAACTCATAATTTTGCCTGTAGATCAAGGATTTGAGCATGGGCCAGCTCGGTCGTTTGCTCCAAATCCAGCAAGTTATGACCCTCATTATCATTATAAATTAGCTATAAATGCTGGATTAAATGCCTTCGCAGCTCCCCTTGGGATGATCGAAGCCGGAGCAGACACTTTTGCTGGCCAAATCCCAACAATTCTTAAAGTGAACTCAGCAAACTCATTAATTCCAAAAGAAACACCTAAAACTCAAGCTATTACAGCATGTGTCGATGATGCTCTTAGACTAGGCTGTTCTGCGATCGGGTTTACTATTTATCCTGGATCCTCAATGGCTTTGGAGATGTTTTCAGAAATCTCAGCAATGAGAGAAGAAGCAGCCGCAAAAGGCATACCAACGGTAATTTGGTCTTATCCAAGAGGAGAAGCGTTAGACAAGGCTGGCGAGACAGCTGCAGATATATCTTCTTATGCAGCACAAATCGCAGCCCTTTTAGGAGCACATATTATAAAAGTAAAATTATCTTCTGATCAATTGTCTTTGCCCGAGGCCAAGAAAGTTTATGAAGACGAAGGGATTGATATATCTTCCCAAGCCGCAAGAGTTAAAGATGTTATGAAGTCAGCATTAAATGGTCGCAGAATTGTTGTTTTTTCTGGCGGTTCTAAAAAAGGGATCGAAAGCGTATATGATGATGCGCGAGCAATTAGAGATGGTGGTGGTAACGGCTCAATTATTGGTAGGAATAGTTTTCAAAGAAATTACCCTGATGCTTTAGAAATGCTCAATAACTTAATCGAAATATATAAAGGTAAGGCATAAGCTACCAATTTTCATAGAAAAAACTATTTTTTTTAAAAATGATTCGTTTTAGGGATTCACAAAACGAATCACTTATGTAATGATTCGGTAAAGCTGACTTTAGATTAGCAAACCGAGGCAAAAAATTGAAACTATCAATTACCACACCCGCAATTGGGGGCATTTTATACCTTACAATCGCCTTTTTCTTAGCGGCATATTTTGCTTTCAGTGCAATCCAAGGAAATCATGGAATTTTTAAAAGAATTCAAGCTGAAGCCCAAGTTGAAGAATTACAAAAGCACTTAAATGTTTTAGAAATTCAGCTAGCCAAAATGGAAAATAAAACTCGTAGACTTTCAGATAATTTTTTAGACCTTGACTTACTTGATGAAAGGGCAAGAAAAGTATTGGGTATGGCGCGAGCAGACGAAATCATCATTAATTAAATTATTTACTATCATTTTCTATCTGAATATGTTATAATTAGTTTAATATTAAACTAAAATATAAATTTTAATATAAAGATGAACTAAATGGTGCAAAAATCAAAGAAAGTGGCTAGTGAAACCTTAAGTCTTTATAAGGACATGCTCTTAATTAGACGTTTCGAAGAAAAAGCTGGGCAATTATATGGCATGGGATTAATTGGCGGTTTTTGTCATTTATATATAGGTCAAGAAGCTGTTGTCGTTGGCTTGGAAGCAGCCGCAAGAAAAGGCGATCAAAGAATTACTTCTTATAGGGATCATGGTCACATGTTAGCTTGTGGAATGGAACCAAATGGGGTGATGGCAGAACTTACTGGAAGAATTGACGGTTATTCCAAAGGAAAAGGTGGCTCTATGCACATGTTTTCGCGGGAAAAAGATTTTTATGGCGGTCATGGAATTGTAGCTGCACAAGTTCCGATAGGCGCTGGTTTAGCATTTTCAAATATGTACAAACAAAATAATAATATTAGCTTTACATATTTTGGTGATGGCGCTGCAAATCAGGGCCAAGTTTACGAGACTTTTAATATGGCCAGCTTATGGAAGTTACCCATCATTTTCATAATTGAAAATAATCAGTACGCAATGGGAACATCAATCTCAAGATCCTCCTCGACTCCAGATTTATATACCCGAGGAGCCGCATTTGGAATACCGGGAGAGCTTGTAAATGGCATGGATGTTTTGGCAGTTAAAGAAGCCGGTTTGAAAGCGGCAAAACATTGTAGAGCTGGTAAAGGACCATATATTTTAGAAATGAAAACTTACCGCTACCGAGGGCACTCAATGTCAGACCCAGCAAGGTACAGGACAAGGCAAGAAGTTAACAAAGTAAAGGATGAGCAAGACCCTATCGATTTAATCAAACAAATGCTTTTAAAGAAAAAATACTCTACTGAGGAAAAACTCAAGGAACTTGATCAAGAAATTAAACAATTAATTACCCAAGCAGCTGATTTTGCTCAACAATCACCTGAACCTGACGAAAACGAACTTTGGACAGACATTTACCAAGGAGAGGCACTATGACTATTGAAATAGTTATGCCAGCGCTCTCGCCTACAATGGAAGAAGGTAAAATTTCCAAATGGCATGTAAAAGCAGGTGATATCGTTCAAGCTGGCAGTATTATAGCTGAAATAGAAACAGACAAAGCTATAATGGAACTAGAAGCTTACGAAGATGGAATAATTAAGGAATTGTTAGTCTCCGAAGGTTCAGAAAATATTTTAGTTAATTCTGCGATTGCTATAATGGATGACACAGAATCCGATTCAGAGAAAAAGCAGACTTTAGAGGAGCCTTTTGTCGTTGAGGCAAAAGAAAAGCTACAAACCCAAAATACCAAGGCTCCAAAGAATATGGCGATAGAGAATCCGAAGAATCAGAATGCTGAAATAACCGTGAGAGAAGCACTTAGAGACGCTATGGCCGAAGAAATGCGTTTAGATGATACGGTCTTTTTAATGGGTGAAGAAGTAGCACAGTATCAGGGCGCTTATAAAGTAAGTCAGGGCTTATTAGAAGAATTTGGAGAAAAGCGAGTAATTGACACACCTATCACAGAACATGGCTTTACAGGTTTAGCTATTGGCGCGGCTTTTGGAGGTTTAAAACCAATTGTAGAATTCATGACATTCAATTTTGCACTTCAAGCGATGGATCAAATAATCAATTCCGCTGCAAAAACCTTGTATATGTCTGGTGGCCAAATGGGAGCACCGTTAGTATTTAGAGGACCAAATGGAGCAGCTTCACGTGTCGGTGCTCAACATAGTCAAGATTTCGCTTCATGGTATTCTCATATACCTGGGTTAAAAGTTTGTGCACCCTACTCGGCTGATGACGCAAAGGGTTTATTAAAATCAGCGATAAGAGACCCTAATCCAGTTATTTTTTTAGAAAATGAGATATTATATAATAAAAAATTTCCGACAATCGAAAGCTCAGAGGATATAATTCCTTTGGGTAAAGCAAAAATAAGGCGAGAAGGGTCAGACATAACCATTATAAGTTTTAGTATTGGTGTGGATCATGCGATGCATGCAGCAGAGGTATTAGAAACTAAAGGCATAAGTTCAGAAGTTATAGATTTAAGAACCTTAAGGCCTATGGATTATGAAACAGTTTTGACTTCTGTTATGAAAACTAACCGTTGCATCACAGTTGAAGAAGGGTTTCCAATTGGCTCAATTGGAAATCACTTAGCTGCGGTAATTATGGAAAAGGCATTCGACTATCTAGATGCGCCGATACTAAATTGCACTGGAAAAGATATACCAATGCCATATGCATCAAATTTAGAAAAATTAGCCTTGATAACCGTCGAAGAAATTATTGAACAAGCTTTAAAAGTTACTTACCACCAGGAGCGCATAAAATGACTATCGATATTTTAATGCCAGCTCTTTCGCCAACAATGGAAGTAGGAACTCTAGCAAAATGGATGGTTAAAAAAGGAGATATAATTAAGGCTGGAGACCTTTTAGCTGAAATTGAAACAGACAAAGCAATAATGGAATTTGAGGCAGTAGATGAAGGTACAATTCTTGAATTATCAGTGAAAGAGGGACAGACAGATATTAAAGTAAACTCCATTATTGCAAAAATTACTAGTGAAACATTAGAAACACTAAAAAATAATAAAAAATCTCAAGAACCTTTGGCTGAGGTTAAATCCGACGTCGACAATCTTAAGATTAGAGAAAAATTAATTCCCAATATCGAACAAATCAATAATGTCGAAAACAAGAAAAATAGAATTTTCGCAACTCCACTAGCTAAAAGAATAGCAAAAGAAAAGAATATCGATTTAAGCAAAATAAATGGATCTGGCCCACGGGGCCGCATTATCAAAGCTGATATTGATAACCTCTCTAATACAAATGGATCAATACAATTCAAGACTGATGAAACAAATCTTTTAGAAAAAAGTATTGGTCAAAAAGTTTTAGAAAACTACGCTGGCAAAGAGTATACGAAAATCGAAATCGATAGCATGCGAAAGACAATAATTTCAAGGTTAACAGCAGCAAAACAAACTATACCACATTATTATCTTAGACGTGATATCAAAGTAGATTCTTTACTCAGTTTAAGATCACAAATGAATGAAGGCTTAAGAAAAAGCGAGATCAAAATAACAATCAATGATTTTATCATCAAAGCCTGTGCGATCGCTTTACAAGACGTCCCAGAATGTAACGTTATTTGGGGTGGTGATAAAATCCTTAAATTCAAAGCCTCTGATATAGCAGTGGCAGTAGCAATAGACGGAGGGTTAATTACGCCTGTTTTATTTGACCTAGAAAAAAAGGGTTTGATAGATATTTCTATTGAAATGAAATCTCTGGCTGAAAGGGCTAGAAATAAACAGTTAAAACCAAATGAATATCAAGGTGGAAGCTTTTCTATTTCAAGTCTAGGAATGATGGGAGTTAAGAATTTTGATGCAGTTATTAACCCTCCACATGGGTCAATATTGGCTGTAGGAGCGGTACAAAAACAACCATATTTTACCCAAGAAGGCGCTATATCGAGTCAAGATATAATTTCGGTAACCTTATCAGCAGATCATAGGATGATTGATGGCGCTATAGGTGCAAAATTCTTAGAAAAAATTTCATACAATATAGAGAATCCAGGTCTTATGTTAGTTTAAGAAACTGTTTTATTTAACTTCTCTTAACAACTGATCCATAGTTAATGATGGTTGATCACATCCAGCCTCACCAACAATTCTTGCAGGAACTCCTGCAACTGTTTTACATTTAGGGACATCTTTCAAGACAACTGATCCAGCGGCTATTCGACAACAATTCCCTATTCTTATATTCCCCAAAACTTTAGCACCCGCTCCAATCAATACACCATCTCCCACCTTGGGATGTCTATCCTTTTCATTCTTACCAGTCCCACCAAGAGTTACTGAATGTAACATTGATACATTATCCCCAACGATGGCTGTCTCGCCAATTACAATTGAATGAGCGTGATCAATCATCAATCCTTTGCCTATTTTGGCTGCAGGATGAATATCAATACTGTAAACCTCAGAACATCGATTTTGGATAAAATATGCTAAATCTTTTCTATCTACCCTCCAAAGATAATTAGCCACTCTGTAACATTGTAAAGCCTGAAAACCTTTATAATATAAAAAGGGTTGTACAAACTTATTACAAGCAGGATCTCTTTCGTAGAAGGCGATAAGATCAGCCCTTGCAGAATGAATTATATCAGGTTCATCATTGTATGCATCAGTAAAAACGCGCATAAGTAACTCTTCAGAAATCTCCACAGATTTGATTTTGCTTGATAATCTAAACGCCAGAGCCTGATCTAACGAATTATGATTTAATATAGAAACGTGGGCCACACTGGCCATAAGAGGCTCTAGTGCAACTAGGGCGTTAGCATCATCTCTTATCCGTGACCAAACAGGATCGATAGCGGCTATATTTACTCTATGTTCGCCCATGATAATTTTCCTTATTTTCCCAAAACTACCAAATTTTATAGAGATAATCTATACATTTTATAAATTAGGAAACCTAACTAGTATGATGTAACGATTGGAATAACGTTGGATCTAAACTAGTTTGATTAAACGTTGGACCGTTTATTAACACTGAAACCGCATCATGACTGTGTAAACTTTCTTGATGATTTACAACAACTCTAAAATCAGTAACAGATTCAAACCCTTGCAACTGTTCACACAATAGGCGTGCAGCATCTTCTACAAATATAGGATTAGATGCATTCAGTTCCGCAAATGCCTGCTCATCTTCTCTCTTTACCATTACCTGAGTTTCGGTTGGAATAGCTTTCCTACATAAGAGTATCATTTCTTCTATACTGAATGATTTATTAGGAGCAACTAGAGCTGATATTCTGGCTATGGATCTTTGCGAATGGGGGGTGGCCAACTGTCCTCTTTCAGATCGCGCATGCTCTGAAAGTTCTAAAGAGCAAGGGCAAGTGGATGAATATACATAATCTAAATGAACAATGTTGGAACAAACATTTTCCACATCTAATACTTCTAAAGCCACATTATAATACTGAAAACCCTCCAAACTCGAACGTAATGATTTTTTAAGCATTGGAAAGGAGAAGCGAATTTGAATACGCGCATCCAGACTATCTAAGTCCTCTTTATAATCACTCAGCGCATTCTCTACCACTTTAAAATTAAAAGTATCCTCAGAGTGTTTATAAAATGAACGCATTATTCGGCTCATATTTATACCCTTTTTATTAGCTTCTAAAGACACTGTACCAGTCACCGACGTTTCAAGAGTTAATAAGTTACCATCTGCACTTTTATACCTAAGTGGCATTTTGAAATTTGAAATACCGACATGTTGAATTTGTTTCTTAGACCCCCGTATCAAACTTGGCTCACCATTCTGTAGATCAGGTAAAGTTTCTACATATTCTGAAGAGGCTTCAAAATTATCATTGTAATCACGGCTTAAAGGACCTTCATTATGCTGGACTTTTTGCTGATAATCATCGAGCACGCTAGATAATGGATTAATATCTTTATTCTGTATATTCATTCTTTAGTTCCTTAGGACCGAAGTTACTCTTAAGATGGTGCCATTATTAAAAAAATCCAGTCTAAATTGTCATTAATGTAATTGTTTGGATCAGCCTATCATAAACCTACGGTAGTTTGTAAACTCACTCAAGCTCAAGAATTTGGTGGAATGGAGTAAGTCATCGAAGCTCTAGCTACCGGTTTTTTATTGCCTTCAGAGTAAATCAAAACATCACCAACACACAAATTTCTTCCTAATTTCAAAAGACGTGTTTCAGCTATCAAATCTACTTCTGCTTCTGGTTTACGCATAAAATCCATCGAGCAGTTAGTTGTCACTGCGAGAGAAACTGGACCAATTCTAGACATTGTTAAGATATACAATGAAATATCAGCCAAAGAAAACATTGTGGGACCAGAAACGGTGCCACCTGGCCGTAAATGACTATCATCAATTTTATGCCTAACCACCAATGAACTTTCACTTAACTCGTCAATTCCGAAATTCTTAGCCTGCTGGGGAAAAGTTGTTGTCAGCAATGACATTATTTCCTTAGCTGACATTTTTAATGATGACATCTTTTTTCCTTTTTATTAAGAGTTCTAATAATACAGAATAAGTGAGAAAATCAATCTACTAAATCAACAGGATAATATTATGAATATCAAACTAGTTTTTAGAATACAGGCAATCTTAAATTTATTAAATGGAATTGGTGCGCTTATACTCACAAGAGTTTTTTTGGAAGCTGGAAACTTTCAAGTTACAGAAGACCTAACTACCTTAGGTCAATTTTTAGCGGTAACTTTAATAATCCTTGGAATTATTGCTTGGAGAATTCCTGATCTTGCTGGCGATTCAATCAATTCATTTGGAAAACTTTTTGCTATGACTAATGGATTATGGGTTCTAATCATAGGTTACCACATTATAAATGGTCAAGCATCGGGTCCAACACCTTATGTAAACATTGTACTCATTGCAATTATGGCAGTTTTATTTTTCACTCAAAGTAGTAAAAATGATTAATATTATTCAAGATCAGTAGGCGATGTCTAACCATTTAGAATTAGACATTTTAAATTCGAAGATACGTTGTTAACATTATAATATATTTAAGGCTTTTGTAGGGGATAATATGTCTGATAAACTTTTACACCGCAAAGACACGGATGCGATAACAACTCTAACTTTGAACAGTCCAAATTCTCTGAATGCTCTCTCAAACGATATGTTAGATAAATTACAGTTTGAATTAGATTCTTTAAAACGAGACCCAAATATTAGAGTAATTATCATTAATGGATCTGGTAAAGCCTTCTGTGCGGGTCATGATCTAAAAGAAATGACTTTAAGTAGGCAAGATAAAGATGGTGGAAAAGCAGCTTTCAAAGCACTTTTTGATAAATGTTCAAAAATGATGCAAACAATTCCTACTCTCCCACAGCCTGTTATTGCCCAAGTCCACGGAATAGCTACTGCTGCTGGGTGTCAGCTTGTAGCATCTTGCGACTTAGCTGTAGCCGATGAAGATACTAAATTTGGGGTAAATGGTGTGAATATAGGTTTATTTTGCTCAACCCCGATGGTAGCTCTATCGAGAAACATTCCTCGAAAAAAAGTTTTTGAAATGCTTACAACCGGTGAATTTATCGACTCTAAAACAGCTTTTACCTTAGGATTGATTAATAAAATTGCTTCCGCGTCTCAATTAAATACTGAGACTTTAAAATTAGCTCAAAAAATTGAAAGTAAATTGGGTTCTGCGGTAAAAATTGGCAAAGAAGCTTTTTACAAACAAATAGCAATGCCTTTAGACCAAGCCTATCAGTACACTGGAGATGTAATGGTAGGAAATATGTTGCACAGAGATACTGAAGAAGGTGTTTCCGCCTTTATAGAGAAACGTGACCCCAAATGGGAGCAATAGCGTTACGAGTTTATATCACCAAATTTTTCTTCAAGATATTGCAACAAGGGCTCTTCATCAGGCTGTCCTCCGATCGCATGAGAAATCGTCGCCTCAGGTTTTCTTAATCCGCCATATTTTTGGACATTCTCTTTCAACCAGTCTGTAGCATCATTGACATTGCCATGCTCAAAAGCGTGATCAAGATCGGGCAAATCTGCTCTCATGGCTTTATTTAAACAACCAGCATAAATATTTCCAAGACTGTAGGTAGGAAAATATCCAAACAAACCTACGGACCAATGAACGTCCTGAAGCACCCCATTGGAAGCATTATCAACAGGATATCCAAAATCACGTAGAAATGCTTCGTTCCACGCCGATTCTAAGTCTTCAGCTCTCAAATCATCATTGATTAGTGCTTTTTCAAGCTCAAACCGAAGCATAATATGTAAATTATATTGAACTTCATCAGCCTCAGTCCTAATAAACCCATTTCTAATTCCATTTACACTTTTATAAAAATCATCCGCATTTTTTATTCCAAAGTCACCAAATAAACTAAGCATTTCCCCATACAAAAATTTAGTAAATGCTCGGCTCCTACCTATCTGATTTTCATAAATCCGAGACTGACTTTCATGAACTCCCATTGAGACCCCGGAACCTAAGGGAGTGAATAAAAAATCTTTGTTAATATTTTGTTCATAAGTGGCATGTCCAACTTCATGAATAGTCGAATAAAGACAATTAAAGGGATCATTTTCTGATACTCTGGTTGTAATACGGACATCATTACCAGACCCTGAAGAGAACGGATGGACAGCTAAATCTAAACGACCTCGGTCAAAATCATATCCGAATGCTAAGGCTAACTTTCTTGACAATTGTAACTGTAATTTCTTAGGAAACCGTCCAATTACTTTAGGCACTTCATCAGAGATTAAAGCTTTTTCTCTAATCGAAATCAACCTGGGACGCATTCTGTTAAAAATACTTTCTAAATCTTGTGAATTCATTTCTGGTTCAAAATCATTCAATAAACTATCGTATAACGTCGTAGAGGAAAGCAACCTTGCCTCTTGTCTTTTTAAATTTAATACCTCTTCGAGTATCGGTAAAAAAACTGAAAAATCATCTTTTGATCTTGCTTCAGCCCAAACACCTTGGCTTTTTGAGGTTGCAATTGCCAAAGAAGAAGCAAAATCTATTGGGATTTTTAAGGCTCGATTATAATCTCGACTAATGTGCCTAATTTGAGAAATTTCAACCTCTGTTAGATTTTCAGAGTCAATTGTATCTAGCCACTCTCCAATTCTTGGATCTATTTTTCGCTCATGTAGAGTAGCACTTAAATGACCCATCCATTGAGCTCTTTGTTCAATAGAACCTCTTGACATCATAGTTTCTTGATCCCAACCCAAAAATCCATTTATCTGACCCAGGGCTGTAGTTTGTTTAACAAAATTAAAAAGTTTAAGTAAATTTGTCATTTAAATTTCTTTACGAAGTTACTAATTGTCTAACTGGAAAATATATCTGGGATCTTAGACATTGAACTGAAACAATTATTAAAACAGCTCCAAACTGATGTAAGAGAGCCCACCCCATCGGAGCGGCATAAAGAATCGTAATAATTCCCATCAACATCTGTAAAAATATTATTCCCAAAACTAAATTAGCCAGACGCGATGTACGCGTAAAAGAAGAAGATCTACATTTCCACCAAACATAAAATGCGTAAATCATCGTAAGGTATCCTAAAATTCTGTGATTGAATTGAACTAAAGCCGGATTCTCTGTGAAGTTTATGAAGAAGGGACTGTAGGCAAAACTTTCAGATGGAAATACTTCCCCATTCATTAGTGGCCAATCAGTGTATCCACGCCCAGCATCTATACCAGCCACAAGGGCCCCAAGTAAAATTTGCGCAAATACCAAACTGAGTAATATGTTTACCGATAATAATAACTGTCCTTCACGCTCTCTGCGAGATCTTAACTTCTCCTTGTCATCTTTATTTGTTTGGAGAATATACCACGTGATTAAAGAAATAATTAAAAAAGCCAGTCCTAAATGAATCGCTAATCTGTACGAAGCAACATCAACCATTCTACCAGTCAAACCTGATGATACCATCCACCATCCTATAAAGCCTTGAAGACCTCCCAACACTCCTAAGATTCCTGCCCTTGAAATCCACAATTTATCTAGTTTTTTAGAAAAATATAACCAAATAAAGCCAACCAACCATATAACACCAACAATGCGACCTAATTGTCTATGTCCCCACTCCCACCAATAAATTATTTTAAAGTCTTCCAAGCTCATTGATTTATTTTGAATTTGATATTCTGGTATCATTTTGTATTTATCAAATTCCAATTGCCACATTTCTAAACTAAGTGGTGGTAACGCTCCTAAGATTGGCTTCCATTCGGTTATTGAAAGCCCACTATCAGTCAGGCGAGTTAATCCACCAACAACAATCATCCCTGATACAAACACGAATAAAATTGAAAGCCACATCTTTATTGCTCTTTTTGACCTTGAAGAACTAAAACTTACTTCAGAACCGAGAGAACCTTGATCTACTGGCTTATCGCTTTCCACTTCTTCAAAAATAGATCTTTTCTCTGTCATTTAATGCTCCTTAAAGTACAAAATATCGTGAGATATCAAATAGACAAGCGCGTCAATCACGCGCACGTTTATCACGACTCAGCGCTTTTCTGATACCGTGAAAAATTCGTACATCAGAATCGCTTAACAATAGGTTGGAAAATAACGATTTAAAATGTAACCTCATTGACTCAGACTTATCCTCTGGCCAAAAAAAACCTTTATTTTCTAAATCTGCCTCATATGCGTTAATCAATATATTTATATCACCACTTTTCGCTAATTTTGGGACATTTTTATTTTTCTTAGGATCTTCACCACCATTTCTCCATTCATAAGCATTTAATAAAACTGATTGAGCTAAATTAAGGGATGGAAATTTTGGGTTGACAGGTATTGAAATTATTTCGTGAGAGAGTGCTGTATCCTTGTTCGATAATCCAGCTCGTTCTGGGCCAAAGAGTACCCCTACTCGCTCGCCTTTTTCAATTAAATTTCGGGCCTTTTTCATTGCTTTTTCAGGTGAACTCACTTCCTTACTTAACCCTCTAATTCTTGCGGTAGTTGAAAAAACATACGTTAGATCAGAAATAGCTTCACTCGTTTTATCAAATATGGGTGCTTCATCCAATAATCGCCCCGCACCACTAGCCATGACAACCGCTTTTTGATTTGGCCAACCATCTCTTGGTCTGACAATTCGAAGACGGTCCAATCCAAAATTCCACATTGCTCTCGCCGAAGCACCAATATTTTCACCCATCTGCGGCTCAACAAGTATAATAGTTGGTTGGGGGTAATTTTTAAAATCATTACTAGTTTTTGCCATAAAATTGATCAAACTCTTTAATTTATATTTTTTCCATCGTAATTGCTATGCCTTGACCAACTCCTATACACATTGTGGCTAAAGCCTTGTCACCTGTCTTATCCAGCTGCAGAGCTGAAGTACCAGTAATTCTCGCACCGCTCATGCCTAATGGATGACCAAGTGCGATAGCCCCACCATAAGGATTGACACGTGGATCATGATCACTAATCCCTAAAAGGCGCAAAGAAGCTAATCCCTGTGACGCAAAAGCTTCGTTAATTTCTATCACACTTAAATCTTCATGGTTCCAATTCGACATCTGCAGTACTTTTTTTGAGGCAGGGAATGGCCCTATTCCCATTATTTGAGGTTCAACTCCAACTGTTACGCCAGCGACAATTCTAACAATAGGGTTTAAATTATGTTCTTTAATTGCTTTTTCACTGGCAATTATCAAGCAAGCCGCACCATCATTGACACCAGAAGCATTACCAGCTGTTATGCATCCGCCCTCTCTAAATGGCGTTGGTAATTTAGACAATTTATCAATCGAAGATAATCTTGGATGCTCGTCTTCTTGAAAAACAATATCTTCGCTTTTCTTTTGAGGAATAACAACAGGTGTTATTTCCTTATGAAAACACTTGTTTTTTTTGGCATTATTTGCCTTTTCTTGGCTCCAAAATGCAAATTTATCCTGATCTTCTCTGGTTATTTTAAATTTTTCTGCCACATTTTCACCAGTTTCGGGCATACTGTCAGTACCGTAAAGTTCTTTCATTCGAGAATTTACAAATCGCCAACCAATCGTCGTATCAAATATTTCATTTTGTCTTGAAAAAGCATTTGACGCTTTAGGCATCACAAATGGTGCTCGTGACATGCTTTCAACTCCCCCGGCTAAAATAAGATCTACCTCGCCAGATTTAACTGCTCGCGCAGCACTAATTACAGAATCCATGCCAGAACCACACAAACGATTGATAGTTACACCTGGAACTTCGATTGGGACACCTGCTAATAAAGATGCCATTCTCGCCACATTTCGATTGTCTTCTCCAGCCTGATTTGCACAACCATAGTAAACATCATCGACTTTCCCCCAATCCAAGCTTTTATTTCTTTCTTGTAAGGCCTTAATTGGGATAGCTGCTAAGTCATCTGTTCTAACATTAGAGAGAGACCCACCATATCTTCCAATTGCAGTTCTAATATAATCACAAATAAAAGCTTCACCCATATTTTGACTCCAAATTTGCTACTCATTTTCGAGCAATTTATTTAATTTAACATCTTCGCTTTAAAAATTCATGCACAATATTAACAATTATTGGTGATAACAGTGGAGTTATTTCATGCCCCATACCAGATATAATCCTCAGCTCAGAACCTTTTAACAAAGATGAAATCTCCTTACCTTCTTCGGGCAATACTAATACGTCATCCTCACCATGAATTACCAGGCAAGGTAAATCAACTAACTTTAAAGCTTCTCTACGATCCCCAAACGAAAAAATGGCTGAAAACTGTCTATTGACACCCTCGCTATCAGCGCCACGTTCATAAGCCTTTCCTGCTAAATCTCTTACATAATCCTTGGAAACTGGAAATTTTGAATTACCCCATAAACTATTTTCTTGTACTGCGTTAGAAACATATTCAGCCTTGCTACTATGCTCCAAAGCCACTTGCTTAATTCGGTTCGGATCCGCTAATTTCGCAGCAGACATTACAATCGTGGTTGAGATCAGACGGTGGGGGTAATTTATTGCTAGTACTTGAGTTATGACACCACCTAGAGACATCCCAAATATATGCGCCTTTGCAATATAAAGTTCATCCATCAAACCAATAACATCCAAAGCCATATCATCTAAAGAATACGCCGGCATAATTTTTTGACCTGAGTCAATTTTCTTAATTATACTTTGCTTGTCATAAGATACGCCATTAAGTGGACACCTTGAAGATAACCCAATATCACGGTTATCAAAAATAATTACGCGATAACCTGCCTCTACTAATCCATTAATAAGATTCTTTGGCCAGTGTATTAATTGGCTACCTAGCCCTCTAATTAACACAAATGCAGGATCAGCATTATCTCCATAATCCTCATACTCGATATAAATACTATTAACTAAAATTTGCAAAAATTTAATTCCTTAACCAAAGCAAATTATAAATATTTTAGCTGATCTGTTTTTCCACAAGAAATTCATGAATGCATTCGATATGCTTTGCACCAATACCACAACATCCGCCAACAATATTTATTTTTCGATCAATCCATTTTTCTGATGCTTTTGCATAGTCTCTTGGAGATATCACACCATCAAAAATCCATTCAGGGTTTTTATAGATTCCTGAATGAGCATAAACACCAACATAACTAGACCAATGCGCTTCAACAAGATCTAGGCATTCTGAGATTATATCAACTTCTGTGTGCATAATATTTAATAATGGTATATTTTTTTTATCGAGTTCAATTAAAGCATCTTTCAGAAGTGTGTCTGTCATGAGCAAACAAATTTCTCCATTATCATTTTTTCGACAGCTCAATCCCACCCAAACAGGTAAGCCAGAAGTTCGAGCAGCGTTCAGGGTGATCAATGTAAATTCCAAATCTGACATCATTTCAAGCATGATTAGATCAGCTCCGGAATCAGCCATTATCTTTGCCTGTTCTGCAATATCATCATATAACTCATTTCTATCAGGCAAACCTTCTGGCCATCTCCAATAAGAAATCCCACCTGCTACTAACACATTGTCTTTATTCGCTAATTTTCTAGCCTCAATAGCCAATTCTACAGCTCTAGAATTATACTCTTTAAATAAATGGTCCTCACTAGCATCTGTTAAAGCATGTTTGTTGGTAGCAAATGTATTACTGATAATAATTTCCGCCCCACGGTCGATATAATCCAAATGAATTTGTCTAATAATATCTGGATTACTCAAAGCTCCACCACCATTCCAGGCGTTTTTTAATTGTGGCACACCTCTTCTTTCAGCTTCTGTTCCAGTCGCACCATCAATCAAAATGGTTTCTTCCAACTCAAACCTTTTTATAAATTTTGAATATCTATTCATACTTTACCTTTGAGTTTCGCGATTGCAGTTATATGCTCAGGACCCACACCGCAACATCCACCAATTATTTGAGCTCCACTAGAAACCCAAGATTTAGCTTCACTAAGGTAAAAATCTGGTGAAATCTCATCAACAAATTGCCAATGAGGCTTAATCCAATAACCAGCATTGGGATAAGCGCCAACCACACCATTATGACCTTCAGAAATTTCATTAACTGCTTGCTCAGTGATTTTTAAATCAGAATGCATAACTAAAATTGGTCCATCATGAATTTGACTACTCTCAATAACCATTTCACTGAACTTTTTAAACAGACTGGCATCACTTTTTTCATTTATGCTTTCCTGAACACCATGCATCAATTCATTACTAGATTGATCAATAGCACAAGAAATAGATAACCAAACTGGAAGGTTAACCGCAGCTGAGCTTTCAATAGCTGCTTCTACTATTTCGGGCTCAGAAGCCAACGTTTCGAGAATTATTAAATCAACTCCTTCATCTGCTAAAATCTTTGTTTGCAGCTCAAAACCTGGTCTAAGCTCTGGAACTCCCAATTTACGCCAACTACCATAGGTAGAGACAGAACCTGCTACTGCAACATTTTTTGCTGAATTATCAGCGACTTCTCTCGCTAACCTAACTCCAGCCTTGTTCCATTCTTCAATTTTGTCACTTAAATTGGCTTCTTTCATAGCCGTTGGAGGCGTAGCGTAGGTGTTTGCGGTGATTACATCTGCTCCAGCACTTACGTAGCTATCATGAACCTTCATAACTAAATCCGGATTTTCCACCGAGCAGCGTCCACACCACAATGCGCCATCCATTGGAGCGCCGATGCGCTCTAATTCACCTCCAGTGCCTCCATCAAGAATGACAATTCCATTATTGTTTAAAGTATCTTCAATATGACTATACGACATTGTTTTGCTTCCTATCACTCACTCTTGGAGAACGGTAAAAAAAAATGAACCTATGTCAACATGAATTTAATCTACAAACGCTCTTTCTACCACGTAAGTAGATGGATTATTATTTGCACCTTCAGTCAACCCAAAGTCTTCAAGAATTGATTTTGTATCCTTCAACATTTCCATAGAACCACAGATCATTCCTCTATCGTCACATTTAGAGATTTTTGGTAGATTCAAGTCAGAAAAAATTTTTCCAGACCTAAGAAGATCTGTAATTCTACCTTTTACTTCAAATTCATCCCGTGTAACGCTTTGATAATGTTTTAAACGTTTTGAAACTAATTCGCCTACTAAAGGGTCTTCTCGAGTTAATTTGATTAAATCCTGACCATATTTGAGATCACCAACATTTCTACATGAATGACACAAAATAATTGTTTCAAATTTTTCATACGTTTCAGGATCTCTAATCAAGCTAGCAAATGGAGCAATGCCAGTACCTGTTGAAAATAGATAGAGACGTTTACCAGATAGGAGAGCGTCATTAACCAATGTCCCTGTTGGTTTTCGCCGCATAATAATACTGTCATTTACTTTGATTTTTTGCAAATGTTGAGTAAGGGGACCATCCTCGACTTTAATCGAATAAAACTCCAATTCCTCATCCCAAGAAGGGCTCGCGATTGAATAAGCTCTAAAAATTGGCTTTTCAGCGTTTGGAAGACCAATCATAACAAACTCACCAGACCTAAATCTAAAACTAGCCGGCCTAGAAATTCTAAACTTGAACAATCGGTCCGTATAATGTTGGACAAAGGTTACTCTTTCACTAAATACTCCAGCAGGAATTTCAAAAACTGGTTCACTCATTTAATAACCTTTATTATCTTAATACATGAAATAACGTCTAAACGAGCATTCTAACATTTAAATCAAGCGCCTGATCAGAAACTTAATCAGATATTTTTTTAAATATTATTTCTCAAAATGGATAGTTATTATTTCATAATTTACTACCCATTAATCTCTATAAACGCAATAAATGAAACTATTTTTTTGTGATCAAATATATTTAAATATATGGTTAATATGCATTAGTATTATTCAAATCAGCGAATTGGTTTTATTCCAATATAAATATTTCAATCAAAACGAAATCGTATTAAAAGTAGTTTGAATATAGTGTAAGAAAGAAATTAACCATGCAGTTTCATTTAAACGGCTTTCAAACAGGAGACCCAGAAGCAGTTTTTGAAAAAAAAGATTTTTCTGTCTCTCAAAAAAATCGCGCACTACCTCAGACCGTTGATGTTCTCATAATAGGGTGCGGCCCAGCAGGACTTACCTTAGCTGCACAACTCTCAAAGTTCTCCGATATTAAGACGGTTATCGTCGATCAAAAACCAGATAGATTAATTTTAGGACAGGCTGACGGTGTCGCATGTAGAACGATGGAAATGTTTGAAGCATTTGGTTTTAGTGAAAAGGTTTTGAAAGAAGGTTATTGGGTAAACGAAACTGCTTTTTGGAAACCTGATGACAAAAATCCTAATAAAATAATAAGAAATAGCAAAATTCAAGACACGGAAGACGGATTGTCAGAATTTCCGCATATGGTATTAAACCAAGCAAGAGTGCATGATTTTTACCTTGATTTAATGAAAAAGTCGCCAACAAATTTAGAACCTCATTATTCTAGAAAGCTGCTTTCGGTAAAGATAAATAATTCAGAAAACCAAAATGAAAAGCATCCTGTAACTGCATTATTTGAACGCTCAGATGACATTCAAAAAAAAGAAACAGTTTCAGCAAGATATATTATCGGCTGTGATGGAGCTCGAAGTATAGTCAGAAAGTCATTAAACCTCTCTCTCAAGGGTGACTCAGCAAATCAAGGCTGGGGTGTAATGGATGTTTTAGCAATAACAAATTTTCCTGATGTGAGGTTAAAAGCAATTATTCATTCTGCTAATCAAGGTAATTTACTTATAATTCCTCGAGAAGGTGGTTACCTGATAAGACTTTATATTGAACTTGATAAATTGAATGCTAATGAAAGAATAGCTCATAAAAACATTACACCAGATCATCTGATAGAAGCAGCCAAGAGAATCTTGTACCCATACACGATCGAAATTAAGGAAATTGTTTGGTGGTCCTTATACGAAATAGGGCAAAGACTTTGTGACAAATTTGATAATGTTCCTGTTGATAATGAAGATACACACATCCCAAATGGATTTATTGTGGGTGATGCCTGTCACACTCATAGTCCACAGGCCGGTCAGGGGATGAATGTCTCAATGCGAGATAGTTTTAATCTTGGTTGGAAATTAGCATCTGTTATTCAAAATAAGTGCTCTCCCAATATTTTACACACGTACTCAGCAGAGAGGCGCACGGTTGCAAAAGAACTAATAGATTTTGATCGAAAATTTGCAAAAATGTTTAGTGCAAAACCCAAGACAGCTAATAGCAATCAAAATGATAATGTAGATCCAAAAGAATTTCAAAAGTATTTTGAAAAGCATAGTGGTTTCACCGCAGGTACGGCAATTCAATATTATCCTTCAATCATCTCGAGCACCCCTAAGCACCAACATCTGGCTTTAGGTTTAAAAGTTGGAATGCGCTTTCATTCAGCTCCTGTTATAAGGGTTGCAGATGTTAAACCCATGGAATTAGGACATACTATCAAAGCCGATGGAAGATGGCGAATTTTTATATTTGCAAACTCTGATGAACCTGAAAATCCAATATCCGCAACAAATGCATTAATTAATTTTCTAAGAGATAATAAAAAATCACC
>TARA_B110000003_G_scaffold12769_1_pt1 | contig 25839 bp, 26 predicted proteins | sample TARA_B110000003 | Tara Oceans TARA_B110000003 (sample SAMEA4396424) | marine metagenome | biome: Westerlies Biome; feature: [SRF] surface water layer (ENVO:00010504); material: water (ENVO:00002006), including particulate matter (ENVO:01000060) such as... | depth 5 m
TTTTATGACTCTTATATGGATAATTGGTACATGTTTTGTAGGTGGCTTAATAAGTCTCCTTTTTGCTACAATGATTTTTAAAAATCCAAGTAATTCATTAATAACTAATTTAGTTAGTCTTGCTGTTGGAACATTATTAACTACAGCTTTTCTTGAAATTATTCCCCATGCAATGGAGTTATCAGATGATTTTCACGAAACAAGTTTTTTTGTTCTAATAGGAATTCTTGTTTTGTTTGTTTTAGAAAAGCTTCTCATATGGCGTCATTGTCATGGACCAGATTGTGAATCACATTCACCAGAAATAGATATAAACAAAGATAAAAGAGGAAGTATTATTGTAGTTGGTGATGTATTTCATAATTTTGTTGATGGTGTTTTGATTGCAAGTGCTTTTTTAGTTAACATAAATCTTGGTTTAGTAGCTGCATTCTCAATATTTGCTCATTGCTTACCTCAACAAATGACTAATTTTTCAATTCTTCTAAATTCTGGATTTTCCAAATTTAAAGCATATCTATTTAATATTGTTTCTAGTATTTCTCAATTAGTAGGTGCAATTTTATCATTTTATATTTTAAGTATGATGAATCATTTGATTCCAGTTATTCTCAGTTTTGCAGCTGCTAGTATGATTTATGTTGCCGTATCAGATTTAATTCCTGGCTTACATAAAAAAACTGAAACAAAAGACTCAATTAGACAAATTTTAATGATAGTTATCGGTGTAGTTATTATTTATATAATTCATTCATACCTTCACTAGTTATGAATCAAATAACTATAATCAAACAGCCTAAAATAGGTTTTGTTTCACTTGGTTGCCCAAAAGCAGGGTCTGATACTGAGAAAGTATTAAGTCAAGTTAGGTCTGAAGGATATGACATAGCTAATAATTTCAAAGATGCTGGCCTTGTTATAGTAAATACCTGTGGATTTATTGATAGCGCAATAGAAGAATCCTTAGATGCAATTGATGAAGCTGTCAGAGAAAATGGCAATGTAATTGTAATGGGATGTTTGGGTGAAAAGAAACATATAATAGAATCACGCTTTAATAATCTTTTAGCGATAACGGGTTCAGAGGCTTTTTCTGAAGTTATGGATGCTGTTCATAATCACATTCCAAAACCACATGATCCTTATACCGACTTATTACCGCCTCAAGGCTTAAGATTAACCCCAAGTCACTATTCATACATAAAAATTTCAGAAGGTTGTAATCATAAATGTAGTTTTTGTATCATTCCATCAATGCGAGGAAAATTAATAAGTAGACCAATTGGCGATGTTATGAAAGAAGCTGAGAATCTTGTTGCTTCTGGTGTTTCTGAATTATTAATTATTTCTCAAGATACCAGTGCATATGGAGTAGACATCAAATACCGTACTGGATTTTGGGATGGTAAGCCAATTAAAAGTAATTTATATGAACTTGCAAAAAATTTAGGGGAACTAGGTGTATGGGTTCGTTTACATTATGTTTATCCTTATCCACATGTCGATAAGATTATTTCTTTAATGGCGGACGGTAAGGTTTTACCTTATATTGATGTACCTTTTCAGCATGCAAATTATGAAGTTTTGAAGAGAATGAAGAGACCTGCCAATGCTGAAAATAATCTTGAAAGAATATTGGAGTGGAGGAAGATTTGTCCAGAGATTGCTATTCGTAGCACTTTTATTGTTGGCTTCCCCGGAGAAACAGAAGCCCAGTTTAAGGAATTACTTCAGTTTATTAAAGATGCTCAGTTAGAAAAGATAGGTTGTTTTAAGTATTCTAATGTTGATGGGGCAACAGCAAATTTATTAACGGGTAATATTAGTGAGGAGTTAAAGCAAGATAGATATAATAGATTGATGGAACTTCAATCAAAGATTAGTTTTAAAAAACTTAAAGACAAAGTAGGAAGTATTCAATCCGTTTTAATTGATAAGGTAAATTCTTCTCATGCCATTGCAAGGTCTTATGCAAATGCTCCCGATATAGATGGCTATATATATTTAGAAACTCCAGATGGTTTAGAGCCTGGTGACATGTTGGACGTTAAAATAAATCGTGCAGAAGATTATGATTTATTTGCAGGCCCAATTAAAAAGTGAGTAGATTATGAACATAGTTACAAGATTTGCCCCAAGTCCAACAGGATACCTCCATATTGGTGGGATAAGAACTGCATTATTTTCATGGGCTTTTGCAAAAAAAAATAATGGCAAATTTATTTTACGTATAGAAGATACGGATATTGAAAGGTCAACCCCTGAAGCGATAGAAATTATTAAAGCTGGAATGAAATGGCTTAAATTGAACCACGACGGAGAGATTTTTTATCAAACTCAACGTATTGAAAGATACAAAGAATTAATAACATTATTAATCGAACAAGGTGACGCATATTATTGTTATACAAGTAAAGAAGAGTTAATTCAATTAAGAGAAATGCAGCTAAAAGAAGGTCAAAAGCCAAAATATGATGGTCGATGGAGGCCAGAGGCAAATAAAGAACTTCCAATTGCTCCAGAGAAAATACAACCAGTCATACGTTTCAAAACTCCAAAAGATGGTGTAATAAAATGGAATGATATGGTTAAAGGGGAAATTTTAATAAAGAATGAAGAATTAGATGATTTAATTATTGCAAGATCTGATGGAACACCAACTTATAATTTCTGTGTTGTTGTAGATGATTGGGATATGAAAGTAACTCATGTAATTAGAGGTGATGACCATATAAACAATACTCCAAGACAAATAAATTTATTAAAAGCCTTAAATGCACCTATCCCACAATATGCACATTTATCAATGATTTTGGCTGAAGATGGGCAAAAGTTATCTAAAAGATATGGGGCTTCTAGCGTAATGAAATACAGGGATGATGGATATCTTCCTGAGGCCGTTATAAATTATTTAGCTAGGCTAGGATGGAGCCATGGAGATGAAGAAATTTTTTCAGTAGATCAGTTATCAGAGTGGTTTGATTTTGATCAAGTTACTTCGTCAGCTGCGCAGTTTGATCAAGAAAAATTAGATTGGATTAATAATTATTATATTAAAAATAAACCTGCTGGTGAATTAGCTAAATTAATAAAGCCTAAGTTAGAAGATATGGGAATTGAAATAATTGATGAAGATGTTTTAAAAAATGCTATAAAATTGTATCAAGATAGGGAAAAAAACCTTAATGATTTTACAGCTGATATTTTATTTTTCTTTAAAACTCCTACTCCACCAGAGGAGCTAAAAAATAAATATTTGGATGTAGAGTCAATAAATTTTGTAAAAGACTTCACGGATGAGATCGCAACATTAGATTGGACTGATAGTAATGTAAATAATTTTATAAAAGAGTTTGTTAAGAAAAAAGGAGTTAAATTTCCTGCAATAGCGATGCCCTTAAGGACTATTATTGCTGGAACTGATAATACTCCTAATATTGGGAGTATAATTTTTATTCTAGGAATTGATAATATTAAAGAAAGAATAAGTTTATTTTAGAACCTAAGTATTCGATTTATTAAATACCTTAACTTTAATAAGGTATTTAATCGTAAACTTTTTAAAACATATGAAAAATAACATGAACCTTCAAGATGTATTCTTAAACCAAATCATTAAAGAAAGTATACCTGTATCAATATATTTGTTAAATGGTATAAAACTTCAAGGGCAGATTAAGTCATTTGACCAGGAAATAATAGTTCTCACTGGAAATACACCCCAGCTTGTATATAAACATTCTGTATCAACAATCGTACCTTCACAAACAATTAATTTAGAAATATCAGATTCTAATTGATGTTTGATAGACCTCAGCTTGGTGATAATGCAATTGTGGTTAGTTTGGATTTTGGTGGTTTTGATATTAATGAGGACATTCACGAAATAACACAATTAACAATTAGTGCTGGATTTAAAGTCGCAGAATTAGTAACAAGTAAGAAGTCTGTTCCTCATACAAAATATTTTATTGGCTCAGGTAAGTTAAATGAAATACTTGCCATGAAAGATCCATTGCAAGCAAATACACTTATTTTTAATCATGAACTAACCCCATCTCAAGAAAGAAATATTGAAAAAATGACTGGAATGAGAGTGTACGATCGAACCGCTTTAATACTTTATATATTTTCACTACGAGCAAAAAGCTATGAAGGAAAGCTTCAAGTAGAGTTAGCTCACCTAGATCACTTGTCCTCTAGGCTTATTAAAGGATGGAGTCATTTAGAAAGACAAAAAGGTGGAATAGGGGTAAGGGGTGGACCTGGAGAAAAGCAAATTGAGCTTGATAGACGAATGTTAGGTTTAAGAATTAAACAACTTAAAGAAAAATTAAGAAAATTAGGTCAACAAAGGGGGATGCAGCGTCGTGCTCGAAAAAGATCAAAAGCTCTGAGCGTATCAATTGTTGGATATACCAATGCAGGTAAGTCGACTCTTTTTAATCGTTTAACACACGAATCAATTTATGCAGAAGATAAATTATTTGCTACATTGGACACAACCTCAAGAAAATTATTTGTTCAGCCTGGCCACAGTTTTGTAATTTCGGACACAGTAGGTTTTATAAAAAATCTTCCAACAACTTTAATAGAGGCATTTAAGTCAACTCTTGAGGAGGTAACACAATCAAACTTATTAATTCATGTTGTCGATGTTAGTAACGAGAATAGAAGTGAACAAATTAAAGAAGTAGAAAAAATACTAAGAGAAATAGAGGCTCATGAATTGCCGCAAATTTTAGTTCTTAACCAAATTGATAAAATTAATATAAAAACAGGCTGTGAGAGAGATGACTATGGTAAAATAAATCATATTCAATTATCAGCAAAAACAGGTGATGGAATTGAATTTTTAAAGCAAGCTATGGTCGAATACAATCAAACTCAAATTAATCAAAGAAATGGATACTATGCGTAATATACTAAAAAAGCTTTCACCAAGAAATATTATGGGTGCTAATAACGATGGGCCGCCAGACCTTGATGAACTATTTGTTGATCTTAGAAAGAAGATTGACGGTATGTTTAAGGTTAAACCAAATAATAATGGTAGCTCAAATAACGGTAAGGAACCAATAACTTCTAATGATTTACCGACTGGGACCATTATTTTAATTGTTTTTTTAATATGGATGGCAACTGGCTTTTATATTGTTGATGAAGGCTCAAGAGGTTTAGTCCTCAGATTTGGTAAGAATACAGAAATAACCCAACCCGGACCTAGATGGCACATCCCTTATCCAATCGAAACTGCAGAAATTGTAAACCAAGAGCAGGTAAGAACTAATGAGGTAGGTTATAGATCATCTGGTGGAGGTGGGACATCACAAGAACTTAGAGAATCATTAATGTTAACTGGTGATGAAAATATTATAGATCTTCAATTTGCTGTTCAATATAATCTAAAATCAGTACAAGATTATTTGTTTAATAATAGATCTGTTGACAATTCTGTTAGAGGTGCTGCAGAGACAGCAATTAGAGAAGTAGTTGGTAAAAGTGAGATGGATTATGTATTGTACGAAGGACGAGAAGAAATTGCTATTAAAACCAAAACATTGATGCAAGACATTCTTGATCGATACAAATCTGGAATAAATATAACAAGTGTAACTATGCAGAATGCTCAGCCACCGGAGCAGGTTCAAGCAGCTTTCGATGATGCTGTTAAGGCTAAACAGGATTTGGAGAGACAAAAGAACGAAGGTCAAGCATATGCTAACGATATTGTTCCAAAAGCTCGTGGTACAGCTTCTAGATTAATTGCGGAGGCAAATGGTTATAAGGCTGCAATTGAAAATGAAGCAAAAGGTAATGCTAGTCGTTTTGACCAAATTTTAACTGAATATTCAAGGGCACCAGAAGTAACTAGAAATCGTTTGTTTTTAGAAACTCAGGAACAAATCATGTCCTCAGTATCCAAAGTTATTGTTGACCAAAAAGGGTCCAACAGCTTGTTGTATCTTCCATTAGATAAGCTTATTAATCAGAGGGCTAGTTCGGAAGCTAACCAGGACGAGACTCAAGCATCAAATCAAAGACAAGATAGTGGAACATCTGCTTCAGATGTTATCAATTCAATCACAGAAAGATCTCGGGGAGCATTTAAGGCTCGAGAAAGAGACGCAAGGTAAATTATGAGAAATATATCCAAAGTAGCTACTACAATAATTTTATTATTAATTATTTTAACTTTATCAACTTTTACTGTTGATCAAAGAGAACATGCAATTGTATTCAGGTTGGGTGAAATAGTATCTGTTAAAGAAGAACCTGGACTTTATATCAAAGCTCCAATAATAGACAACGTTAGATTTCTAGAAAAAAGAATAATGACTTATGATCCACCTCAACCAGATCGTTTTATTACAAGTGAGAAGAAAAATGTTTTAGTTGATTCTTATATTAAATGGAGAATTATTGATCCAGCTCAATATTATGTTTCAGTTAATGGTGATGAAAGACAAGCTGAAAGAAGGCTATCGCAAACAGTAAATGATGGATTAAGAGCAGAGTTTGGTAAGCGAACTATTCTTGAGGTTGTTTCAGGGGAGCGATCCAAGATTATGGATATCTTGAAAGAAAGAGCTGATAGAGACTCAAGAACAATTGGTATTGAAATTATCGATGTTAGATTAAGAAGGGTTGACTTACCAAAAGAAGTAAGTGAATCTGTATATCAAAGAATGAATGCAGAAAGAAAAGCGGTAGCAAATGAATTAAGATCGCAAGGTTTTGCAGATTCAGAAAAAATTCGTGCTGAGGCAGAAAGAGAGAGAGATATAATTATTACTGAAGCATATAGTGATGCTCAAGAAATTAAAGGTGAGGGAGATGCTAAAGCATCTAGAATTTATGCAAACACCTTTTCTAAAAATAAAGAATTTTATGATTTTTATAGAAGTCTAGAAGCCTATAGGAAAAGTTTTAGTGGTAAGGAAGATATTATGGTTCTTGACCCTAATTCTGATTTCTTTAAATACCTTCGTGGGTCAAGTAAAAATTAGTTGCAAGATACTATTTTAATGGCACTTGGCTTAGTTTTAATATTTGAAGGAATTTTTCCTTTAGTTTTACCTGAGATCTGGAAAGATACATTTAGTAAAATGGTAAAATTTAAAACTGGTCAAATCAGATTTTATGGACTTTTATCTATTCTTATAGGCATAATTATAATATTTATTGGAAAGTAATCTTATGTCTAAATGGCTCCTCCCAGAAAACGTAGAAGACTTACTGCCTAAACAAGCCAAACAGCTCGAAACTTTTAGAAGGCAATTACTAGATTTATATGATAAGAATGGATATGATTTAGTAATACCATCCTTGCTTGAATATGCAGATTCCCTGAATGCCTTTGGCAAAGATCTTGATTTAGATACTTTTAAAGTAGTAGATCAATTATCTGGAAGAATGATGGGAGTTAGTTCTGATCTAACAACACAAACTTCTAGAATTGATTCTCAATTGGTTCAAAAGAATGAACTCAACAAATTATGTTATGCGGGCTCTGTTCTAAGGACTAAACCAGCCCAAACTCAATCTAGAGAACTTTATCAAGTTGGTATCGAATATTTTGGTAACTCTGATATTGCTGCAGATATTGAAGTACAAACAATTTTAATAAATTCTTTAAAATTATTAAATATTGAAAATATTACCTTAGATTTAAATCACTTAGATGTTTATAATCAATTAGTTAATGAGTTACAATTACCAGAAGTTGATAAAATTTTAATTGCTGAAGCATTAATGATTAAGGATAAAGACACTCTTAAAAATATTTTAAAAAAATACAATAAGAATGTGGCTAGCAATCAATTAATCGAATTATCTGACCTTTATGGCGATAAGAAAGTTTTAGATCAGATAGTCAAACTAATTCCTTCAAATAAAGAAATTAAGTCTATAGTTGATAAATTAAAATCTTTATATGAGATATTAATAAAAACAGATATTAAGATAAGTTTTGATTTTTCAGATATTCGAGGCTATCAATACCACTCAGGACTTATTTTTTCTGCATATTCACCAAACTATTCTACTGCTATTGCGCAAGGCGGTCGATATGACAATGTTAATAATTATTTTAAGAATAATCGGGCAGCAACTGGTTTTTCGATGGACCTAAGATTTATTATTAATCAGATGAAAGTATAAGAAGTTACAATATGACAAAAAATGTAGTAGTTATTGGGACCCAATGGGGTGATGAAGGAAAAGGTAAAATTGTTGATTGGTTAACAAATCATGCCGATGCAGTTGTAAGATTTCAAGGTGGGCATAATGCTGGACATACATTAGTAATCGGACAAGGTTCATCTCAAAAAGAATTTAAATTAAATCTTGTTCCATCAGGAATTATAAGGCCACAAATACAATGTTTCATTGGAAATGGAGTTGTTCTTGATGTTAAACATCTTGAGAATGAAGTTATTAACCTTGAGAAAGATGGTATCGATGTTAAAAATCGTTTATTTGTAAGTTATGGTTGCCCACTAATTTTGAATTATCATATACTACTAGATAAAGCTCGTGAAGCAATTAAAGAAGAAGGTAAAAAGATTGGGACAACGGGTAAAGGTATAGGTCCAGCATATGAAGATAAGGTAGCAAGAAGATCATTAAAAGTCTACGACCTTATTAATCCTACTAATTTAAATGATAAACTTGAAGAGATATTAGATCTTCATAATTTTGTACTTAAAAATTACCTTAAAACAGATCCTGTTAACTTTACTAAACAATTGGATGAAATTCATACCCAAGCTGAATTTATTAAACCATTAGTTTGCGATGTTTCAGACCACCTTTATAAATTAAATGAAGTAGGAAAAAAAATTCTATTTGAAGGGGCACAAGGTGCTTTATTGGATATTGATCATGGAACATATCCTTTTGTTACATCTTCGAACTGTGTTGCAGGTCAAGCCTCAGCCGGTTCTGGAGTAGGTCCTCATATGCTAGATTATATTCTTGGTATAACAAAAGCTTACACTACTAGAGTGGGAGGAGGCCCATTTCCAAGCGAACTTAATATTGAGAAAACTTCTTCTCCAGGTAATCATATGTCTGTTAAAGGTAAAGAATTTGGAACAGTGACACAAAGAAAGAGAAGATGTGGTTGGTTTGATGCTGCTGCTTTAAAAAGATCCGCAATGATTAATGGTCTGAGTGGACTATGTATAACTAAGTTAGATGTATTAGATGGTATTGATTCACTTAAAATTTGTGTTGGCTATACCTTAGATGGATTGCAGCACAACCTCCTTCCCTTAGGCTCAGAACAAGTCAATAATTGTGAACCGATACTTATCGATATGCCAGGATGGAATGAAAGTACTTTTGGAATTAAAGAGTGGGGCGACTTACCTAAAAATGCTCAAAATTATTTATTAAAACTTCAAGATTTATGTGGTGTACCTATTCATATTGTATCCACAGGACCTGAACGTGACGAAACAATATTGCTTAAACATCCATTTGAATAAACATAAATTCCATAAAATGAGTGAGTTCTTTTGAGTAATGAAAGCCCTTAACAAAAAAAATATTTCAACCATTATTTCTGCTTCCTGGATTTTTACATCTGACTTAGAAAGTCAATTACTCTCTGATTATTCAGTAGTGATTGATAATGATAAAATTATAGATTTACTGCCTCAAAGTAAAGTATTTAACGAGTATGAAGCACATGATACTTATCAATTAACTGACCATATTCTTATTCCGGGCTTGATTAATACCCACGCTCATGCAGCAATGAGTCTTTTTAAAAGTTTTGCTGATGATTTGCCTTTACATGATTGGTTGAATAATCATATATGGCCGGCAGAAAAAGAATTTGTTAGCCCCTCGTTTGTTAAAGATGGTTCAATTTTAGCTTTATCTGAAATGATAAAATCAGGAATTACGACATTTAACGATATGTACTTTTATCCAAATGAAACTGCTGAAGCCGCAAAAGAATTAGGAGTACGAGGTAATATCGGGTTGGTCGTTTTAAATTTTCCTACAAACTATGCAACAGACCCCGAAGATTATTTACTTAAAGGATTTGGATTTAGGGATAAATGGAGGAATGAAGAACTAATAACAACCTCTATAGCACCTCATGCACCATATTCTGTCTCTGATGAAGCTTTTACTATGATCAATACATATTCAGAAGAATTAAGAATAAGTATTCATACTCATTTACATGAAACAAAATGGGAGATAGAAGATAGTATTGGTAAATATGGAATGACCCCAGTACAAAGGCTAAATAATTTAGGAATCATCGGCCCTTCATTAATGGCTGCACATTGTGTGCATTGTAATGATCAAGATATGGCTATACTAGCTAAAAATAAAGTTAGTATCATTCATAATCCATCTTCTAATATGAAATTAGGAAGTGGTATTGCTGATGTTGCTAGAATGTTAGAGCAAAGTTTAAATGTTTGTTTAGGAACTGATAGTTCTGCAAGTAATAATCGGTTAGATATCCTTGAAGAAATGCGTTTGGCTGCTCTTTTAATTAAGGGAAGTACAAATTTACCAGAATCAATGCCAATTAAGGAAGCAATAAAAATGGCAACAATTAATGGAGCAAAAGCATTAGGTTTAGATGGAATTATAGGATCAATTGAAAAGAATAAGAAAGCAGATTTAGTAGCTATAGATTTAAGTAAGATTGAAAATCAACCAATATATGACCCTTTAAGTACCCTTGTTTACAGTTCTAGTAGATCTGATGTAAATTATGTATGGATTAATGGAAAATTAAAACTTAAAGATAAAAAATTAGTTCAAATCAATGAAGAAGAAATAATACAATTGGCAAAGAAATGGCAAATAAAATTAAAAAAAATATAGACTATAAAGAAGTTGAAAAATTTAATTTACTGGCACATAAGTGGTGGGATGAAACTAGTGAATTTAAACCTCTTCATCAAATAAACCCCTTAAGATTAAATTTTATATCAAGCAAAGTTGATCTATCGTCTGCAAAAGTTCTTGATGTTGGTTGTGGCGGTGGAATTTTATCTGAGTCACTTGCAAAAAAAGGAGCTAAGGTTACAGGTATAGATCAAGGTGAAAATGTGATTAAAATAGCTAAGCTACACATGAAAGAATCTAAATTAAATATTGATTATAAACAATTAAATATAGAAGATTTTTATAAAATTAATAAAGAAAAGTTTGATGTAATTACATGCTTAGAAATGCTTGAGCATGTTCCCGATCCTTCATCTGTTGTTAACAAATGTGCCGCTCTAATCAAACCAGGAGGGACTATATTTTTTTCAACAATTAATAGAAATCCAAAATCATTCTTATTCGCTATTATTGGCGCTGAATATATTTTAAATTTATTACCTAAAGGAACACATGAATATAGTAAGTTTATAACTCCTGCTGAACTAAGAGATTGGTGTTTAGAAATAAAGTTAGATGTAACAAGTATTATTGGTATGTCATATAATCCTTTTTTACAGAAATATAAATTAGGTAATGATACTTCTGTAAACTATATTGTTGAAGTGAAGGGGTGAATTGATTAAAGCAGTTTTATTTGACTTAGATGGTACTTTTGTAGATACCGCTTTTGACCTTTTTGAAACAGCTAACATTGTCTTCGCGAGTAATCGGAAACCTAATATTTCTTATGATGTAGGGCGAGAAATTGCTTCTGATGGAATAAAGGCTTTTCTTAGGTTAAGGTTTGATGAAAAGTTAGATAATTTTGATGTTTTATCGGAGGAGTTTTTAACTGTTTATAAGCAACAATACTTAAATAATCCAGTATTATTTGATGGAATTGAAAATTTATTATTAGATTTAGAAGGTAAAGGTATTAAGTGGGGTATTGTTACAAATAAAGCTAGATATTTCGCTGAGAATATTATGAAATACCACCAACTGTTTGATAGTTGCTCTGTTATGATGTGCGGTGACGATTATGGCTTTAAACCAAAACCATCTCCAGAATTGTTAATTGAAGCGTGTAGACTTCTTGATACAAATATATCGGATGTAATTTATATTGGTGATGGTCATCGTGATATCTTATCTGCAAATTCTGCAAAAATTAAATCAGTGTTAGCTTGTTATGGATATTTAAAAAAGGGGGACTTAATCGAAGAATGGCAACCTAATTATATTATTCATAAACCCTCAGAGGTTGTTGACTTAGATATTTTTTCGCTCAACAATAGCTTGAGCTAGTGTTCCACTATCAACATACTCGATTTCACCTCCCATTGGTAAGCCTCGAGCTATTCTTGTAGTTTTAATATCGGTATCTTTAAATAGTTCTTTTATATATTGAGCTGTTGCATTACCTTCAACTGTAAAATTTGTTGCTAGAATCATCTCTTTAATTTCTGAATTTTTTATTCTTTTTATAAGTTTACTAAGATGAATTTCATTTGGACCAATACCGTCTAGTGGTGATAGTTTGCCCATTAAAATAAAATAAAGTCCATTATATGAATGAGTTTCTTCTAGCATTAATAGATCAGTTGGCATTTCTACTACACATATAGTATTTTTGTCACGTTTGCTTGATAAGCAAATAGAGCATTGCGGATCTTCTGAAAAATTATTACATAACTCGCAGTGTATGAGTTGTTCGAGAGCATTTGAAATTGAATTGGAAATATTTTGTGCCCCGAGTCTATTCCTTTGTAGTAAAAAATAAGTCATTCTTAGAGCAGATTTTGGACCAACTCCAGGAAGAATTTTTAGAGCATCAACAAGGTTTTCAAGTATTTCAATTTTTTTCATATTAGAAAGGAAGACCCATACCCGGAGGTACCAAACCATTCATTTTCTCACTACTAGTAATTTCAATTTTTTGAAACGCATCTTTAAGAGCAACCATAATTAAGTCCTCTAGCATTTCTTTGTCGTTTAATAAGCTTGGGTCAATATAAACTTTCTTTATATCATTTTTACATGACATTAATATTTTAACCATACCATTGCCTGAAGATCCTTCTATGTCTATATTAGCTAATTCGTCCTGAGCTTTTTTAAGATTAGCTTGCATCATTTGAGCTTGCTTCATTAAGTTACCCATACCACCTTTACTCATTCTAATTTTCCTTTTTTTTAGTTGGTTTTATACTTGATGTTATAACTTCAGCATCGAAATCATTAATCAATTCTTTTACAAACTTATCATTCATAATAGCAGATTCAGTTGTTTTCATTAATTCATCATTTTTTATCTTTTTTTGTAATGATGGAGTTTTAAGTCTATTACCTAATTTTATATTTACTTTAATCTTTTCTTTAAAATACTCAGTAAGTTCATCCTCTAGTTTTTCAACATAGTCATTTTGATTAAGATGGCTGAAGTTTTCATTTAAAGCCAAATTAAAAATATTATCTTTATAGCTTATCAAGGACGATTCCTGAGCAAGAGATTTTGCAATACCAATTTTTAAGCAACTAACTAATTTTATCCAATCTCCATCAAAATCTTTTATATTTATATTATCTAAAATATTATCTTTAACTTCTACTTTTATTTTTACATCTGACTTTAACTCAACTTTTTTTTTAGAGTCAGAATTATTTGAAGGTTTAATTGATGGATAAAAGGCTAGCATTCTTAATAGTGTCATATTGAAACCAGTTAGTGGATCAGGTGCAAGATGTAAATCTTTTCTTCCATTAATAACTATTTGATATTTTAGTTGAAGGCTTTCTGGTGTAAATAAAGTTGCTAATTTATTTATTTCTTCACTCAAGCTTGAATCATTTGTGCTATTGGGAATAATTTGCTTTATTGAGATCTTATGAATTAATCTAGCAAGTTCTTCAAGGGCTAAATCAAATGAAATACTTTTTTCATTCATTTCTGCTGAGAGTTTCATCATTTCTTCGCCATTATTTTTTACTAGGGCATTTAATATTGACACAAGAAAAATATTATCAATCGTACCTAGCATTGAAATAATTTCTTTGGTTGAAATTGAGCTGCCTGAATATGCAATTGCTTGATCAAGTATCGAAAGGGCATCTCTCATACTTCCATGAGCAGCTTTAGCTATAATATTAAGAGCTTCATCTTCTGAATTGATTTCTTCTTTTTTAAGAATATCTTTAATATATCTAGATATATTATCTGCAGTCATCTGTTTTAAATTAAATTGTAAGCAGCGAGAAATAACTGTAACTGGAATTTTTTTTGGGTCTGTTGTTGCTAGTATAAATTTAACATGGGGTGGCGGCTCTTCTAATGTCTTTAGCATCGCATTAAATGCACTTTTAGATAACATGTGAACCTCATCAATAATATAGACCTTAAATCTTCCGGATGTTGGAGCATATTGAGCGTTATCAAGAAGATCCCTCATATTATCAACCTGTGTGTTAGATGCTGCATCGACCTCGATTAGATCTATAAAACGTCCTTTATCTATATCTTTACAAGTAGAACAATCTAGACAAGGTTTGGAAGAAATATTTACTTCACAATTAAGAGATTTAGCAAGAATTCTAGCTAATGTAGTTTTTCCAACGCCGCGAGTCCCTGTAAACAAATAAGCATGATGAAGGCGATCATTATCTAAAGCATTGCTTAAAGCTTGAACAGTATTATCTTGTCCAACCAATGTATCAAATGATTTGGGACGCCACTTACGAGCTAATACTTCATATGACATAGGTTAACTTTAATTAATTTAATTTGGTAAATGGCGAGTCCGACCCCCGGCACTTGTATCAATAGTTGTGGCTGCTTGCTTCCGCATCTGACCAGGTTGGCTAAATAACAATGCGAGGAGACCCGCCAATTTTATTTTACCCCATTATGCGATTTAATTAAGTAATTAACCACATCTTTTTACGGGAAATTTTTCAAGATATTTCCATTCTTCATCAGAATAAAGTCTTGATCGAATTATAAATCTCAATCCTGTTGGTCTTTCAAGGGAAAACTGACCACCTGTTCCTTTAATGGCATCTAAAATTAAGTGTGTGTGTTCCCAATATTCAAATTGACTAGCACTCATATAGAAATGGACATCATTAACTATCCCTATCTCAACATCAGAGTTTCCTAGGTAGAACTCACCTTTAGAAAAACACATCGGTGCACTACCGTCGCAGCATCCACCAGATTGATGAAACATAAGTTCACCATGAATTTCTTTTAGATCATCAATAAGTTTATTTGCGGCTTCAGTTGTAGTTATTCGTTTAATCATAATCAAAAAAGGCAGAATAGTTTCTGCCTTTTATTGTAAACCTTTTAAGTATATCTTAAAAGAATCCGAGCTTTGCTTCTGTATAGCTTACAAGCAGATTCTTAGTTTGTTGATAGTGATCAAGCATCATTTTATGGGTTTCACGACCAATACCAGATTGTTTGTAACCACCAAATGCTGCATGAGCAGGGTATGCATGATAACAGTTTGTCCATACACGACCTGCTTGAATACCTTTACCCATTCTGAATGCAGTATTAATATTTCTAGTCCAAACAGCAGCTCCTAGACCATAAAGAGTATCATTTGCAATCTCTAAAGCTTCAGCTTCATCCTTAAATGTTGTGACTGATACGACAGGACCAAAAATTTCTTCCTGGAAAATTCTCATTTTATTATTGCCTTTAAATACTGTTGGCTCGATGTAATAACCTTCCGAATGCTCACCATCCATAACATTCCTATTTCCACCAATGAGAAGTTCTGCACCTTCTTCTTTTCCTAAATCTATGTAAGATAGAATTTTTTCCATCTGCTCACTGGAAGCTTGAGCCCCTATCATAGTATCTGATTCAAGAGGACTTGCTTGTTTAATTGCCTTTACTCTCTCAAGGGCTCTTTCCATAAATTTATCATAGATAGATTCTTGGATAATTGCACGAGAAGGGCAAGTACAAACTTCACCTTGATTAAGTGCAAACATGGTAAAACCTTCAAGGGCTTTATCAAAAAGACCATCATCTGTATCCATAATATCTTCAAAGAAAACATTAGGAGATTTACCACCTAATTCAAGAGTTACTGGAATGATATTTTGTGATGCATATTGCATAATTAAGCGACCAGTTGTTGTCTCACCTGTAAATGCAATTTTTGCAATTCTACTTGAGCTTGCAAGAGGCTTTCCTGCTTCTAAACCAAAGCCATTTACAACATTAAGAGTACCTGCAGGTAATAGGTCAGCAATTAATTCTATCACTACCAATATTGATACGGGAGTTTGTTCAGCTGGTTTTAATACAACACAATTTCCAGCAGCAAGTGCCGGTGCTAATTTCCATACAGCCATTAAGATAGGAAAATTCCAAGGAATAATTTGCCCTACAACACCTAGTGGCTCATGGAAGTGGTATGCCATTGTTTCACCATCAATCTCACCAATACTTCCTTCTTGAGCTCTTACAGCACTTGCAAAGTATCTAAAATGATCAATAGCTAATGGTATATCAGCATGAATACATTCTCTAATAGATTTACCGTTATCAATAGTCTCAGCTAAAGAAATTAGTTCAAGATTTTTTTCCATTACATCAGCTATTTTTAATAAGATATTGGCACGCTCTGTGGTACTTGTTTTCCCCCATGCATCTTTAGCTGCATGTCCAGCATCTAGAGCTAATTCAATATCTTTTTCATTGGATCTTGCAACTTCACAAAATGGCTTGCCGGAAATAGGAGTAATATTTTCAAAATATTTTCCATCAACTGGTTTAACCCATTTTCCGCCAATAAAATTATCATATTTTTCCTTATATGGGTGTTTTAACCCAAGATCTTTAAGTGTTGTGAAAGCCATATTTTATCTCCAAAATTTTTTTAATATTTGCAACCTACGGAAAGTATTACATTAATACTTCTAGATAGATAAATCAATAATTAAAAGTAATATATAATTTCACGTCTGGAAGGGTGGATGAGTGGTTTAAATCGCACGCTTGGAAAGCGTGTTCAGGTTAATACCTGACGCGGGTTCGAATCCCGCCCCTTCCGCCATATTGATAATCATTTATAATAATTAATAAGATAAGCTATTGGTAATAAAATGAAACGTTTAATATGTATTATATTATTTTTGTATACCCAAAACGTTAATGCAAATTGGGTGACTTTCTATGAGAGTCAAATATTTGAAGCTAAATTACTTATTAGTTCAGTAAGCCAGATTGAACAAAAAACTAGGGCACTTATTAAACTAAGATTTAAAGAAAAAACTTTCCCTAAAGACGTAACTTCATATGTTTTGATACTAGAGCATATTTGTGGAGAAATAAATCCATCTATTATTGAAGAAAAGTTTTATCGTGGCGAGGCAAATAAAAGTGAAGAATTAGAGTTAGGAAATAAGTCTGAAAAATTTAGAAAATATATTTTCAGAGCATTCCCAAATCTCATTAAACAAATTTGTATCTAAATATTTATTCAGTTCCTTCGTATATTATTTTCCATTTCATGCCCTTTTTTTTCCATATCTGCTGCTTTTTTGTCTTATTAGTAATTAAGTTACTCCTATAATCTTGATTAAATATAACAAGTCTTAATTGATCTTTAAGTGATGGGTATTCATAAATAGCTATATTATTTATTGATATTTTAATATTCTTAGATTTTATAAAGACATTTTTTTTGAGAAAAGTCCATTTTTTATAACTCAAATTATTATATTTTGCATTTATGCTATAAAAATTTAAATAGTCTTCATAATTCTTACTTGACCAAGATTGTTTCCAATTTTGTATTGAATCTAGTATTTTTATTTGGTCTTCTTTTATCAATTCTTCACTTCGTTGACTTAATTGGGTAATACTTAAATTAGATAAAATAATTGGCGTTCCTACTGTCTTGAGAATATTTTCAAGTTTTACAAGATCTTTATTGGATAATACTACACAACCATCACTAGCTTCGGGTGGTCTACTGTATGTTGATTTAGGTGTTCCATGAATCCATATTCCAGAACCTGTGTATTTATTAATTTTATCAAATTTATTAGGATAATTAAGAGGGTATGCACCTTCGCCATAAAAATCTGTTAATTGCCTTTGTATTTTTTTTTGAATAAAATATGTACCAAAAGGAGTCTTTTTATCTCCTTCAAATCTTTTACCATATCCGTTCTTACCAATTGATACATAGTGATCTGATAGATAGGAATATTTTCCATTATTATTTTCAAATATATATAGTCTAGAACTATCCATATCTACATATATAAGATATTTATCTGCTTTATTTGGAAGAATATTAAATTTTGGTAAGATATTTTTATTTGAAATTAAGTATCCCTTTATTCTTTGCTGGGCTTCTTTTTTCAGTTCTTGGACTTTATTAGAATTGATTTCAATTGCACTTCCTCCAAAACTATTAATACTCATGGAATATGCAGTTAAAATATCTCCACGAATCAAATGTGCAAGTTTAAAATTTGGAGCTAAAACAATTAGTTCATCTATAATATTGTTTGCTTGATCAAGTTGGCCATTTGATATTAATTCTAAGGCCTTAATTAATAAAGATTCAACTGTTTCAATTTTAACTATATCAGTAGCTAATGAGGTAGATTCTTTAATAACCGGATTTTTTTTAGAGATTATATTTTTTAATTTCTCAATAAAAATTTCTCTTTGTTCAGCGGGCTTTTTATCAAAAAAATTATTTTGTTTTTCTATTTTATTTTGTTCGAAACTAAAAATATTTGAGGAGTAAAAAAATATGAGAATTATGAAGAGGCGCATAGGAAGTATTAAAATTTCTTTGATTTATTTTACCTAGAAGTCTCTTTAAATATAAGCCAATCACCTTCTTCTTCAATAAAAACTAATGTTTTATTTGATACTTGATTTAAATTGCCAGATTTATAATTTTGTACAAAGGTTACTAAAACTTCTTTCTTCTTAAATTTTATCTTAGTATTAGATAACGAAATCTCGATTACTTTTTTTGAAGTGATCCTATTTGTCCTATACTTTTCCCAACTTGTTTGAGTCATATTATTTGGATATTGAAAATTAGAGGCGTATGCGGATAAATATTCATCCATATTTTTATTTTCCCATGCTACTCTCCAATTGTCTAAAACATTTAAAATATCTTCTGATATTTCTTTCTTAGTCGGTTTTTTATCTTTTACTTTGTTAGTTACTTTTATCGAATCAATTTTAGTATTTTTTATATTTGGATTGTAGTTAAATAGCTGAGTAATCATGGAAAGTTTTGTTATTGCTATATTATTTGATTCATCAATTTCTAAAGCATTATTGTATGCTTCACTTGCCATCTTAGTAAAAATATCTCCAAGATTTATATGTGCTGTTAAATAGCTAGGGTTCGTTTTAATAGCTTGCTCAAGAATCTCTTTTGCAAGGATGAATTGGCCTTTTTCGGCATAGAGAACAGCAAGATTATTGAAAGGCTCTGGAAGCTCTGGAAATTTCTCAGTTAAATTTCTAAACGTGTCAATTGCTTGATTATTTTTACCTATATTAGTTTCAATAATGCCTTTGTAAAATAATAATTCTGGATTATTTAAATTATCTTCAATTGATTTATTAACAAGAATTTCAGCGCGGCTATATTTGCCATTTTTTAAAAGAATTTTAATTTGCTCTAAGTTACTTTTTCCAAAGGTTGTAAATGAAGCTAGCAAAAAAATGCTTCCCATTAGTACAGAAACAAAAAAATTAATTTTATTTTTCATAAATTTTAAAAGGCTTATAATGAAATACTAGTTCTTTTAATCTTACCAAAAAGGTTTCTTAATGCAAGAGCTTAATAGATTATTAAATTAGGCTTGTATCGGCCTTTTATAATCTTTTTTAATATTATTTTTTTCCTCACCAAGTCCAATAATTCCACAAAAATCACCATTAATGTTTGAAGTATCTTTTGAAAGATTCTCTAATATTTCACTTGAAAGTTTTATTATCAGGTTGTCATATATTTTATTTATATGAGAATTAGCTACTTGATTTATTCGTCCTTGGCGCTGAGTTCTTATTATATGAGTATCTTTGAGTACATTTGAAGAGGTATATATTTTTACCTTAAATTCACCATGAAGAGTTGTCATCGAAGAATTATAGAAAACTTGTGGTTCAATTAAAAATATATATTTTGACTCAACACCCGCTTTACATTTTTTTATACTAGACTTTAAATTTCTATCGATAGCCTCTTCGATCATAGGGCCTTGAAAATATACATGCAAGTCTCCATATGGAGATGGCCTCATAGTATCACTATGATTATAGTATCTTTCATAGATATGATATTGAAAGTCTTCAGAAAAAGAGCTGAATGAGATAAACAAAAGATATAAGAGGGTATAGTGTAGTTTTTTCATTAAGATTTTTTATGATTGTAAAGATATCATTAATTATAAGTCTTTTTTTATTAAGTACATATACTTTTGCTGACTTTAATGCGAAGGTAGTAAAAATTGTTGATGGTGATACTATTCACGCTAAAGATTATATGTCTAATAAAATTTATAAAGTAAGGTTATTAGGCATTGACGCACCAGAAAAGGATCAGAGTTATGGAAAAAGATCGACAAATTTTCTGAAAGGAATTATCGATAAAAAGTATATAAGTATAATTTCAAAGCCAAAAAATAATAATCCATTTTCACTTGATCGATACAAGAGAGTTATTGGTAAGATAGTTTATGAAAATAAGGATATAAATTATCTGATGTTGCAAAATGGTATGGCATGGCATTATAAAAAATATAAAAATAGCCAATCAAAAGTAGATCAAGAAAGTTATAGTATAGTAGAAAGCATCGCTAGAAAAAATAGTGTTGGTCTTTGGTCGGCAAGTAAGCCCATTCCACCATGGAAATGGCGAAAAGCTTATCGAAAAAGATAACTTGAACAATTTTATTAACTAGGTGTCAAAAAAATCATGAAAATATTTTTAATTACTCTTCTATTCGTACCAATTATTTCTTTGGGAGCATGCATGGATTTTTATAATCAAGATTTAGTAACATTAAAAGGTGAAAAGTTTGATTTATGCCAACACCAAGAAAAACCAATAATTTTTGTAAATACAGCTAGTAAGTGCGGGTTTACGCCTCAGTTCGAAGCTCTTGAGAAGCTCTACAGAGATAATAAGAAAAATATCATGATTGTTGGTTTTCCTTCAAATGACTTCAATCAAGAATTAAAAACTGATAAAGAAATTCAAGATTTTTGTAAATTAACTTATGCAGTTGAATTTCCAATGATGAGTAAATCTAGTGTTATAGGACCCAAAGCAAACCCTGTCTATAAAAATTTAGCAGAGATTACTGGTGAGGCACCACTATGGAATTTTTATAAGTTTTTAGTAATGCCTAAGGCAGAATCAGTTCATGTTTTTGGGAGTATGACCAGTCCTGATTCAAAAAAAATAATCAGCTTAATAGAGCCTTATATTAATTAAATTTTATTTATACTCTGAATTATTATTGCAGAAAGCTCTTCAACTGATCTTGAAGTAGACTCAGCCATAGGAATTCTTAGTCTTTTCATTAGATTTTCTGCTAATCCAACTTCTTCTCTGCAATTTGCTAATGATGCATATTTACTATCAGGTCTTCTTTCGCTTCTTAATGAGTGGAGTCTTTCTGGTTTAATGGTTAACCCAAAAATTTTATCCAGATAACCATCTAAAATAGGGGGGAGAGTTCCTCTACTAAAGTCTTCAGGAATTAGTGGATAGTTAGCAGCTTTAATACCAAATTGCATAGCTAAATAAATACTTGTTGGCGTTTTGCCTGAGCGAGATACTCCTACCAAAATAACCTGTGCTTGATTTAGTCCTGAGTGTGTTATTCCATCATCATGCCCGAGAGCAAAATTAATTGCTTCCATTCTAGGCCCATAATTATTTCCAGTCATACTATGAGACACACCAGGACGAGTTAATGGATCTTCTTTAATTTCTATTCCAAGAGGATTTATGAAAGATTCAAATAGGTCGACGTAATATGCATCGACAGCTTTTAATTCATTTCTTAATTTGTTATTACCTATCGACATAATTACTATTGGTCTTACACCGCTTAGTAATTTTGCATTAGCAATTCTTTTTTGAGCATCTTCAACTTTAGATTCCGAGTCAATAAAGGGTAGTCTTATTTGGTCAAATTCTGTATTTGGAAAATGAGCTAATAATCCACCTAGCGAGCCAGCAGTAATTCCCGTTCCATCCGAAATAAAGAAAGCTGTCCTTTTAATTTTACTCATTTATTTTTTACTAAGTTGTTTCCATGTACTTATAACTGTATCAGGATTTAAAGATAAAGAGCTAACCCCATGTTTAACAAGCCAATCTGCAAAATCAGGATAATCTGACGGGCCTTGACCACATATCCCTATATATTTTTTACTCTTTTTTGCTGAATTAATTGCTAGCTCAATTAATTTTAATACAGCCGGATTTCTTTCATCAAAGCCATCGGCTAAAATTCCAGAATCCCTATCTGTGCCTAAAGATAATTGAGTGAGATCATTTGACCCAATAGAAAATCCATCAAAATGCTCCATAAATTCGTCAGCAAGAATTGCATTTGAAGGAACTTCGCACATCATGATTATTTTTAAACCATTTCTCTTTCTCTTTAAACCAAAGTCAGACATAATTTTTATTACAGATTGTGCTTCTGATAAAGTTCTTACAAAAGGGATCATTAATTCAACATTTGTTAATCCCATTTCTTCTCTAACTTTTTTCATTGCTATGCATTCAAGCTCAAAACAGTCTTTAAATTCCTCTGATATATATCTAGCAGCCCCTCTAAAGCCAATCATAGGATTTTCTTCATTGGGCTCATAAATATCGCCAGCTACTAATTTTTTATATTCGTTAGATTTAAAGTCAGAAGTTCTTACGATTACTGGATTAGGATAAAATGCAGCTGCAATTGTTGCTACTCCTTCAGAAATTTTATCAATATAAAACTGTTTTGGATTTTTATATCCTCTTGCTCTGTGATCTATAAGTTTTTGTATATCTTTAGGCATTGCTTTGTAATTGATAATTGCCTTAGGGTGAATACCAATCATATTATTAATTACAAATTCTAAACGAGCTAAGCCTACCCCATGATTTGGGATTTGAGCGAATGTAAATGCCATATCTGGACTTCCGATGTTCATCATTATTTTTATTGGAGGGTCGGACAGCTTTCCGTCATCCTTGACCTCAACTTCATATTCAAGTTCGCCTTGGTAGACAATTCCAGTTTCCCCTTCAGAGCAAGACACAGTTACTAAATCATTATCTTTTAAAAGTTCTGTAGCATTTACACTTCCAACAATGGCAGGAATTCCCAATTCACGAGCAATTATTGCTGCATGGCAAGTTCTTCCTCCTCTATTTGTGACTAAAGCCGAGGCTCGTTTCATAACAGGCTCCCAGTTTGGATCCGTCATATCTGCAACCAATACATCCCCAGGGTTAACTGAATGCATGTCAGCAGGATCATGAACAATCTTTACGGGACCTACACCAATTTTTTGGGTTACTGCACGACCTGCAACAATTGCTTTACCAGTCTCTTTAAGTTTAAATATCTCAATTGTATTTTTTGATTGGGATTTAACTGTTTCCGGTCTAGCTTGGAGAATGTATATCTTTCCATCAATTCCATTCTTTCCCCATTCTATATCCATTGGACATTTGTAATGAGATTCAATTGTTACAGCATATTTTGCTAATTCAATTATATCTTCATCTTCAATACAAAATCTATTCGAATCTGCTTCATCTACATCTGTTGTTATTGTGCTTAAACCAGCCTGTGTATCTTTACTAAATACCATCTTAATTTTTTTTGAGCCAATTGATCTTCTTACTATAGGTTGTTTAACCTTTGAAATAAGAGGCTTGTGAACATAAAATTCATCTGGATTGACTGCACCTTGAACAACAGTTTCTCCTAGACCATAAGAAGCTGTAATAAATACAACATCTTTAAAACCTGATTCTGTATCAATAGTAAACATAACTCCTGAGCATCCAATATCACTTCTAACCATTTGCTGAATGCCTGCTGAGATTGCTACTTCAGCATGAACAAAATTTTTATGAACCCTATAAGAAATTGCACGATCATTGTAAAGAGAAGCAAAAACTTCTTTAATTGCTTGTTTGATATTTTCAATACCATGAATATTTAAAAAACTTTCTTGCTGGCCAGCAAAAGAAGCATCTGGTAAATCTTCTGCAGTTGCTGATGATCTCACAGCGAAAGTAGTACCTTTCGCTGAATTCTTAATAAGTTTAGAATAGCCATCTTCGATAGCTTTATTAAATTCATCAGAAAAATGGCTGTCTAGAATCCATTTACGAATTTTTTCTCCACTTTTAGCTAAAGTAACAACATCATTAACATCTAGGTTTTCGAGTTCGGAAATAATTTTAGCTTCTAATTTATTATGCTTAAGAAAATTATTAAATGCATCCGAAGTTGTAGCAAATCCGCTAGGCACTCTTACGCCTTTAGCATCTAACTGAGATATCATTTCGCCAAGTGAGGCATTTTTTCCGCCAACAATTGCAACATCACTATTTCTAAGTTTCTCAAATGGTATTACATATTCAGACATCACGAATCCTTATGGGTTATCGAAAATTATAGCGATTAAAGAGTTAAGTCGTAATTCTGCCAAATATGATTGTTCTTGTCATTAAGTATTATTATATCAAGGACATTAAATAATTTTTCTATTAAACACTAAATTAAATTGGAGACTTTTATTGAATGTTGTTAAAATGATAATCCATTTTATAAATGACTAGAAATTTCAAATAACGGAGACTCAAATGGCATCACTATTAGAACAATTAAAGTCAATGACCACAATCGTTGCAGACACGGGAGAAGTTGAAGCAATTAAAACGCTTAAGCCTGTTGATGCTACAACAAATCCATCATTACTTTTAAAGGCGAGTACATTACCTCAGTGTGAGCCAATGATTGCGGAAGCAATTTCTTATGCACAATCAAATAGCTCAGACAAAGCGCAGCAAATTGAAGATGCAGCTGATAAACTGGCTGTATTAGTTGGTTTAGAGATACAAAAACATATACCAGGAAGAATATCAACTGAAGTTGATGCAAGCCTATCATTTAATATTGATAAGATGGTTGCTAAAGGAAAAAAAATAATATCTTTATACAATGAGGCTGGAGTAACAAATGATCGTGTATTGATAAAACTAGCATCAACATGGGAGGGCATAAAAGCTGGTGAAATTCTTGAAAAAGAAGGGATTAATTGTAATTTAACTCTATTATTTAGTTTTGCTCAGGCCAGAGCTTGTGCAGAAGCTGGTGTATTTTTAATTTCACCATTTGTTGGAAGAATAATGGATTGGTACAAAGCAAAAACTGGTGAAACGTATACATCCGAAACGGATCCAGGTGTTATTTCAGTTCAAAATATTTATGGCTGGTATAAAGAGCATGGTTTTAAAACAGTTGTAATGGGAGCATCGTTCAGAAATATTGGAGAAATAACTTCTTTAGCAGGTTGTGATCGATTAACAATTGCTCCAGCATTACTTGAAGAGTTAGACTCAACAGAAGGTGATTTACCTCAAATACTCAAGGATAATGGAGCGACAAAAGAAAAACCTTCGAAACTTGAGGAAGATCAATTTAGGTTTGATCATAATGGAGATGCTATGGCAACTGAAAAGTTAGCTGAAGGTATTCGTAATTTTGTTATTGACCAAAATAAATTAGAAGCCGCTTTAGCGGAAAAGCTTTAAAGAAATAAAGTTTTAATTGATTGACATCTACTGATTGAAGATATATTATTTTCGGTTCTGCTCGACTAGAAGTGAAAACTAATTACTT
>TARA_B110000003_G_scaffold49514_1_pt1 | contig 25628 bp, 15 predicted proteins | sample TARA_B110000003 | Tara Oceans TARA_B110000003 (sample SAMEA4396424) | marine metagenome | biome: Westerlies Biome; feature: [SRF] surface water layer (ENVO:00010504); material: water (ENVO:00002006), including particulate matter (ENVO:01000060) such as... | depth 5 m
AGTGCAGGTCCGCCGACCTCGCGCGCATAGATGTATGCCCGGTCGAGTTGGAGCCCTTCGGAGTCTGCCAACCCAATGGACTGCCCTGTGATGGCATGCCTCAAAGGAATGCCCTCGCCACTGCCCGTTTTCCATTCGCCCTCCAACAAATTTCCGATTTTCTTCATGGCCATTGTGCATGTATTCGAATGACGAAGGTAGGGGGGGAGACTGCACTGACGGCTACAGCAGTGGCCTTGGATGTAACAGGGATGAGCAGAAGTCCATTCCACCGATCTTCAAGGTCTTGGGGAGATATCCTCGTTAAAGAATCATTATCTTACGACGAAACTTAGTTTTTTTAAGCCAAAGAGTTTGGGATATTGAAAGTCATTTCCCTATCTTTATCCCGTACTCATGTTCTCACCAAGACACGAGTCACTCAAATCGAAAGTAAACAAACCTATTCTCATGAAGAACCTTTTCGCAATGACTGCAGCCCTGATGATGGGCTTCGGAGCTACTGCCAGCAATGTTGAGCTGGTTGTGGAAGCTGTTGACAACAACGGCACCGTTCCTGGCAACACGTACCGCGTGTACGCTGTTTTGCCTTCTGCACAGCACTCTCTCCACGCTGTTTTCGCAGCTGAAGATCACGTTTTGAACGTCGCCACTACTGGCTCTTTCTTCCAGCACCAATATGGCAGCTACTCTTCACTTGACGTGAACGAGAACATTGTGGCAATGGAACCAGGTTTGGCTTTTGACAGCTGGGTGACTGTGGGTGCGAAGAACAGCGCTGACAACAACTTGTGGACCATCGGAGTCGACTACAACAACTTCCTATCTGGACAAGAGTTGACAGTCACTGACGGTGCTTGGTTCGTTGTTCCTACTGACGTTCAGGCTGCAGCTGCAGTCGGAAACAAGGTTTTGCTCATGCAATTGACCACTGATGGCACTGCCACTGGTGTTTTGAACCTCCAAGGCCGTGATGGTCAAGGTGGAACATGGCGCTTGCACGACTTGACGTTCACCACAGACGATGCGAAAGTGTTTGGCTGTACGGACGCCACTGCTGGAAACTACAGCGCTGACGCGACGTACAACGACGGTTCTTGTGAAGGTGAGGCCTCTACGGGTTTGACTGGCATTGCCAACGATACCCAGTGGAACATCTTCCCCAACCCTGTTTTCGAGAGCACGTTCAGTGTGAAGTTTGACCAAGACATCGTTTTGGGCGAAGAAAACATCGTGATGGAGATTACTGACCTGAGCGGCAAGATGGTAATCGCCCAAGAATACACGCAAGGCGACGTCGTTGGAGGCAACCGTATCTTGGTGAAGCACAACCTCGCTGCAGGTACCTACAACCTCTCTGCAAAGCACGTGGACTTCTCTTCTGCACAGACTTTCGTGGTCACTCGCTGATAGAGATCCAATCGATTTGAAAAAGGGAAGCTTCGGCTTCCCTTTTTTGTTGCCCAACAAATGACCAGCTCGGAAGTCAAAAGATATCTTTGGCACATGAAATCTCACTCCAACCCAATTTTCGCCAAAGGCTTGCTTGTCAGCGGAATTCTATTGTTGCCATTGGCGGCCTTGGCACAAGAACCCTCTGCGGAATCTTGGCGGCAGACGGGACCAATGCTGGGCCACACCAGCATGCGCACCATTCAGACTTGGATTCAAACAGATGCACCACGTGAGGTCTGGATTTCCTACGTCTCCGAAGCTGGAGGTGCAACGCAAGAGACAGAGAAGGTCAATACGGCGAAGGCCACTTCCTTGGCGGCCCACCACACCTTGACTGACCTCGAACCTGGAACCACTTACGAGTTGACGTATTGGATTGATGGGGTGGCCTTGGAAACCTCTATCAGTGCGACAACACAGGTGCTTTGGGATTACAGGATGGACCCTCCGTCGTTCAAGATGGTGACGGGCTCTTGCGCCTTCATCAATGAAGAGGCATATGACCGTCCCGGTCGCCCGTACGGAGGCGGTTATGAGATCTTCGAAGCGATGGCAGAGGAAGATCCTGACATGATGCTTTGGCTCGGCGACAACATCTATTTGCGGGAGGTGGACTTTCAGTCTTATGCTGGATTTCAGCATAGGTACACGCATGCCCGTGAAACCCCCGAAATGGGCAATCTGCTCAAGACTTGTCCCAACTATGCGATTTGGGATGACCACGACTTTGGCCCCAATGACAGCGACGGAAGTTGGGTTCATGCAGATTGGTCCCGAAAGGCCTTTCAAGAGTTTTGGAGCAACCCAAGTTATGGTTTGCCCAACGCTCCAAGATGCATTTCCACTGCATTCCGGTTTGTGGACATGGAGTTCTTCTTGTTGGACAACCGAACCTACAGGGTGAACCACCACAATGTAACGCAGCCTGCCCAAGTGCTTGGTGAAGACCAAATCAATTGGTTGATCCAAGCCCTCCAGAAATCGCGGGCCCCTTTCAAATTTGTGGCCATTGGCGGTCAAGTATTGAGCGACGCTGCAGTGTATGAGAATGTCGCCCAGTTCCCTTCGGAGCGGCAACAGATTTTGGAGCGCATTGAAAAGGAGGACATCCGAGGGGTGGTCTTTCTGTCTGGTGACCGCCACATCACAGAATTGTCGGAAATGACACTGGGAAATGGAAGGAAGGTGTACGACTTGACGGTGAGTCCCATGACGAGCGGCCCTGGCCACTCGAGTGACGAGGCAAATTCATTTCGGGTGGAAGGTACTTATGTGGAACAGAGGAACTATGCGGTGCTCTCATTTGAAGGTCCACGCAAAAACCGTTCTTGTACGGTCGAAATCAAATCAACAGCGGGCGAGACCCTCTGGGCCCAACCTTTGGACTGATGGGATTGCACAGCCGTACCGATTACCAAAAAGGGGAGCTTCATCTGGAGGATGTCGCCAAAGACCCTTGGTCGCTTTTTGAATCGTGGGTGGCAGAGGCCGTGGCATCTGGAATTTCGGATCCAACGGCATTCACCCTGTCTACCATAGATGAGGAAGGCTGTCCCCATGGTCGGATTGTTTTGTTGAGGGACACCAGGAATGAAGAGTTGGTGTTCTACACGAACTACAGAAGTGAGAAAGGCCAGGACCTCGAGCGTCTTGGGAAAGCTGGTGCCACGTTTTTTTGGCCCCACGCAGAGCGTCAGGTTCGTGTGCGCGGAACGGTTGTGAAGGTCAGCGCAGAAGAGTCGGATGTGTACTTCGCTTCTCGCCCGCGCGCGAGTCAGTTGGGGGCGTGGTCATCTGAACAAAGTTCCGACGTCGGCTCACGCGAGCACCTGGACTTGCAATTTGAAGCGGCGAAAAAGAGATTTGACGGAATGGACGTGCACCGTCCACCCCATTGGGGGGGCTTTTCATTGCGTCCAGAAGCGATTGAAATTTGGCAAGGCAGGCCATCTAGAATGCACGATCGCTTTCGATGTCAGCGCGCCCCCGAGGGGTGGATTGTGGCCCGCCTTCAACCTTGACAATGCAACTTGCTCAATCTACTCTGAGCACAAGACCCTTCAGGTAGGAACCCTCGGGATGGAATACATTCACGGGGTGGTCGGGCGGTTGGTGCAACCGATGCAAGATGCGAACGTTTCGTCCCGCTTGAATGGCAGCAGCTACCAACGTGTTGGTGAACAAGGCATCGTCGACGGCTTGGCTGCATGAGAATGTGAACAAGAGACTGCCTGGCTTCATGCTCTGAAGGGCCCGCAAATTGATGCGTTTGTATCCCTGAACGGCAGCATGCCTCGCAGATGCCCGTTTGGCAAAGGCAGGCGGGTCCAGCACCACAATGTCGTAGTTGTTGAGTTCGTCTGACTTGAGGTATTCCAAAGCATCGGATTGGATGCATTGATGTTTCTCTGGGTCCAAACCATTCAAAGCGACGTTTTGGTCACAGACTTCCAAAGCCCGTGCAGAGCTGTCGAGGCTGTGGACTTCAGTTGCACCCGCCACCAATGCACTGATGCTAAACCCCCCTGTATAGCTAAATACATTCAGGATTTTTTTGTCTTTGGCGTGGGCTGCGAGCAGTGCGCGGTTTTCCCTTTGGTCCAGAAAGAAACCGGTCTTTTGGCCATGTTCCCAATCGATGAGGTACTTGCAGCCATATTCCGTGGCAGCATGGCCATGAGGTGCTTTTCCCCAAGCCCAACCGTCTTCGGACTGGTCCCCGCCATTTTTTGCCATGGCCTTGGAGCTCTTGTCATAAATGCCCACCAAAGCAGGGCCCAATGCTTCTCGAAACGCAGCCGTCAAAAGGGGAAGCGCACGGTGCATGCCAGGTGTATGGCATTGCACCACCAAAACGCCTTCGTAAAAGTCAGCGATCAGTCCGGGAAGTCCATCTCCTTCAGCGTGGACCAATCGGCATGCATTTTGGTTGGGGGTGCCAAACAAATCGAGGTCTTTGCGAACCCTTACTGCTGCGGCAATGGTGTCGTGCCACCACGCGTCATCTGGGAGGTGCTCATTGAAGGTCAACATCCGAACGGCAATGCTTGCGTTGGGCGCAAAATGTCCCCACCCCAAAACAGCCCCTTTGTGTGCCCTTACTCGGACCCAATCTCCAGCCTTGGGTTGGCCGTCGATGTGCTTGATGCCGCCGCTGAACACCCAGGGGTGTTTGCGTCGAATGCTGACATCACGCTTTGCTTTCAAGGTGACTGTGGGGTGGAGGGGGTTGCCTTCTTGCATGCGGCAAAGCTATGTCCTACCATCTTGTCTCATGAGAACGGCTCAGGGTTTCAGCCGAACCTCAGTGCGACCGGCCTCGACGATTCCTGCCTTGTACCACTGGGTGAGCACCAACCTCGCTGCAGCGCGATGCCCAGGTTCCATGGCGTGAAGGAGATTTTGAGGTGACTTTGGTCCGGATTTCAGCAATTGCAGCAGCTGTTTGCGAATCGCTCTCCTGTCCACTGTGCAGAGGTCACAGCGCCCGCAAGGGTCGGATGTAGAAGCCTCCTCGCCAAAGTGGCTCTCCAACACCTTTGAACGACACAACGAAGGTTCAGCGCCAACATAGGCTTCCATGACGTCTACATGATGCAAGAGGAGTTCTAGCCTCTCACGGTTCACCACAACATCTTTGATGGCCCGCCTTGGTTGGACCCAATGAACCCGGCATTGGGATGGTTGTCGTTGCCATTGGAGAAGCCCCATGGCATCGAGTTCGCGAAAGGCCTGCAAGATTCTATCCGTGTCCCAGACGACCTCTTGTTCCATGGCTTGGGCAGTCATTTCATGGGCCAAATCCTTTGCCCTGACCTGAAGCGGCCGCTGGTGAGCCTGCCTTCGGGTCCATTCCAACAAGGCGTGTTGCCGACCAGACAGGGGTCGTTGTGATGAACTGAGCCAAAGTACAGTGCCCGTCTCATCACGCATCTGTTGGTCCTCCTGCAACCGGACAAGCCCTGCTTGCTCCAACAGTTTTAGGGAAGGTCGCTGGCCCATGTCGTCCCAAACCGTTGGTTCCTCTGGCAGATCACCCGGCGCAGCATAGGCCTTGTTCGCCAAGGCCTGGTAAACCCCTTGGACGTCTTTTTGGCTGGGGAACTGGCGATGGGCCAAATCACGCAAGCGATCCAAATCCTTGGGGCCGGCATAAAGCACACATCTTGAAGGTGCACCATCCCTTCCAGCGCGACCCGCCTCTTGGATGTAGGACTCCGCATTGGGTGGTGGCCCAGCATGAAATACCCAGCGCACGTTGGGTGCATCGATGCCCATGCCAAATGCACTCGTGCAAGCAAGTACTTGAACTTGTCCATCTCGCCAGGCCTGTTGCCTCTTTTCTTTTTGTCTCGGTGAAAGGCCGGCATGAAATGCAGCTCCTTGGATGCGGACAGCGCCGAATCGGGCTTCCCAGGCCTCGGCCTCGTGCCTTGTGCGTACATACAAAAGCCCTTGACCTTCTTGCTGGGTTAAGTCATGCAGCAATTGGTGGTCTCGGTCGGCTTCCGTGCAGACGTGAAAGGAAAGATTGTGCCGCCGCATCGGGCTTTGAAACACCCTCACATCGCCTGGCATTTGACGGCAAATGTCTTCTGCGACTTGCGGCGTGGCTGTGGCCGTGAAAGCTGCCCACGCCGCCTTGGGAAACAATTCAGCAAGGTCCTGGATGTTCTGGAATTCAGGTCGAAAATCATGCCCCCATTGCGAAATGCAATGAGCTTCGTCCACCACCACTGTTTGGACATCCCAAAACTCCTTCCTTGCCAAAAACATGGGGTCTTTGATTCGTTCTGGAGACATGTACAGAAAGGAGACTTTGCCAAATCGCACGTTGTCGAGGATCCTGTCGCCTTGGTTGCCTATCCATGCTTCTGCACGGATCCCCATCCGACGCAACACATCGCATTGGTCTTTCATCAAAGCCACAAGAGGGGAGATGACCAAGCAAGTGCCACCTCTGGCGAGTGCAGGCAGCTGAAAGCAGAGACTTTTGCCGCCGCCCGTCGGGAGAATGGCCAATGTGGGGGTGCCGCCTCTAAGGGACATCACAGGACCTGTTTGCCATTCGCGAAGGGAAGGAAACCCCCAATGATCCTCCAGCAAACGCTGCATGGAGGGGTCCAATGGTGGGGAAGTTTCTTTCTCAGTCATGTGGTGGTCACGATGGTGTGTGCGATTTTTGTGGTCCAAACGTTAGAACAAAAATCATGCGGAACATTGTAGCAGGGAACTGGAAGAGCAACAAATTGATGAGTGAAGCTCTAAAATGGATGGAAGATATGTCTCCTTGGATGCCAAATCGCGGACATGTTGAAGTGATGGTGGCCCCGCCAACTCCTTATTTGGCCATGATGTCCTCAGATGCTCCTAAGGGACTTTCAGTGATTGCACAGAATGTCAGTTCTGAGGGCTCTGGCGCGCATACAGGCGAATACACCGCAGAGATGCTCAAATCTTGCGGCGTGTCCGGCGCCATTGTGGGACACAGTGAGCGTCGGGCTCGGTTCGGGGACACCGATGCGCTTGTGGCGCAAAAGGTGCGCGCCCTTGTGTCCGAGAAGCTTCAAGCAGTGTTTTGTTGCGGAGAAACGTTGGACCAAAGAGAAGCTGGCACGGCCCAAACCGTGGTGCATGACCAATTGACAACAGCCATCTTGGGTCTCGACGCTTCTGCGCTTCCATTTGTGGTGGTTGCCTACGAGCCCATTTGGGCCATCGGTACTGGCAAGACAGCATCGTCTGAAGAGGCACAGGCCATGCACGCTTCCATCCGTGGCTGGATGGCCGAGACGTTTGGGGTCGAGAAAGCCTCTGAAGTTGCGATTTTGTACGGTGGTTCATGCAAGCCAAGCAATGCCCAAGAATTGTTCAGTCAACAAGACATCAATGGAGGGTTGATTGGTGGGGCCTCACTTGCTCCGTTGGACTTTCAAGGTGTTGTGGAAGGTCATCCTGCCAGTCAACAGGCATGACGCCGAAAACGTTCCACAGCTGGGCCTTGACATTTGATCCTGTACTTCCCGCCAAAGAGGTTGCAGTGGCCTATCTCAGCGACTGTGGTTTTTCGATGTTCGAGCCTCATGACGCGGGAGTGGTGGCGCATGGAGCTACAGAAGAAGTGGATGTTGAACAGGCTGAGGCATGCCTGGAAGAGATCCGGGCTTTTGCCGATTTGACATGCGTTAAGAGGCTGGTCGAGCAGGAAAACTGGAATGCCCAATGGGAATCTTCTTATCCACGGGTAGAAGTTTTTTCGGATTCGGGTGAGTTGACCTGTACCATCCGGGCGCCTTTTCACGACGCTCCGGCCAAAGGGATGGATGTGGTGGTTGCACCCCAGATGAGTTTTGGCACTGGCCACCATGCCACTACGCATTTGATGACGGAGGCCGTTCTCGGGGAGACACTTGAAGGGGCGAGAGTGTTGGACATGGGATGTGGAACGGGGGTGCTGGCGTTGGTGGCTGCGCTTCGAGGAGCGAATCAAGTCCACGGCATCGACATTGAAGCAGACGCCGTTCAAAACGCCAAAGACAATGTCGGGCTCAATCCTGAAATCGTCAAACATGGGCCCAATCGCATGCATTTTGAAGCTGGTGACGGAAGGTTGCTTGACCAGATGGAGGCGGGCCAATGGGACATGGTGCTTGCCAACATTCACAAGAATGTGCTCACAGACGACATGTCGCGTTACGCTGCACTGATGAAGTCAGGTGGACGATTGTACCTGAGTGGTTTCTTTGAAGGCGATGCGCCAGCAATGAAGCGCGCAATTGAATCAAGTGGTCTTGAGGTCCTGAAGTTGGCGGTGAGGGACGGTTGGGCGTGCATGCATTGTGGGAAACCTTCGTAGAGGGGGTGCATCCAAAGGGAGAGGTAGATTTTACCTTCACACTATGCGTATGCACACAAGGTTTTGGCTTGCCTGTTCAATGTGGTTGGCCATGGGTGTGGTTTGGGGTCAAGACGTCCCTGAGCCTGAAGATTTGCCGACTTTTCTGAAGGAAATGGAGCGCAAGGCAGCAGCGGTGGAAACCAAAGAGGCCAAGTGGGTTCGCCGTGATTTTTCACCCTCTCTGAAAGCAGAAGGTGTGGGTCAAGAACGCCAGCAACAGGCAATGGCTTTTGTGCGTGCATTGGAAGCCAATCGGTGTACATTCAGTGAGGCGGTCTTGGGCTACATGCACGGTGCTCGGGTCTTGCTTCATCGACAAGATTGGTCAACCTGGGATGCTTGGCATGCTCAGCTGCAATACTTCTTGAACCACCCAAAGGAGCGCAAGGCCGCCCAAAAATTGTTGTCTGATTCCGAGGGATTGCATGCCCAGGGGTTGCTCTTTGCTTCAAATGCGAGCACTTGGTACTTGCGTGATGGAGCCATTGAGTTGAAAACTGGACAGGATGGGCGGCCAGAGATGCATTGCGCCTCAGGGGTATTGGTTTGTCTGTCCAAGGGGGACAGCATGCGGATTCATGAAGTCGCAGGGATCTTTGATCCAATGGACAACCGCTTCTTTGGCACCTCTGCCAAGGTAGACTGGGAACGAACCAACAACTCTGGAGATTTGGAGGCCGAACTCGGAAGCTTCGAGATCCGAATGAAAGGGAGTTCGTTCACCACGAACCAATCACGTTTGCGCAGCAAGTTGTTTGACCTTCCTCTGGAGGGGGAGTTGAGCATGAAGGTCCAGAAGGAAGACAAGTTGTCGCGTCGGACTTACCCTCGGTTTGAATCCAGAACTGGACGTGTCACCCTTGTGGATGTGTTTCCAGGCATTGATTACGATGGAGGGCTACAGGTTCGTGGTTCGAAGCTTTCCGGGACAGGGTCGGATGGCCAATGGGCTCGCTTGGATTTTCGCCATGCGGATTCGCTCTTCATTCGCTGCTGGTCTGACCAAGTCTTGTTCTCAGATCAATCGCTAGATGCCACGCATGCGAGGCTTGCCCTTTACCTTGGAGAAGACAGCATCGTGCACCCCGACATCAAGATCAAGTACCTCCACGACAAAGCATTGTTCCGTGCTACGAGACAGACAGAGGGTGTTGGACAGCAGCCTTTTGTCGATTCTTATCATGCTGTGGAAATGGAGGTGGAGGCGATGGAATGGACACTGGGCGCCCCATTGGTGGAATTTCGACGTTTGACAAGTGACAGGCCAGAACCTGGAGCCTTCAGGAGTTTGGCTTGCTTCGAGCGCGACGTGTACGACGAGATGATGGGCATTGACCCCATTCATCCCTTGGCTGAATTGGCCAGGTACATGGCCCAAAGGGGGGTAGATTCCTTTTACTCAGAGGAGTATGCGGATTTTCTTGGTTTGCAGGAAGAGCAAGCCCGGATGCTGTTGATTGGATTGACCAACGCGGGCTACGTCGATTTGGACTTGGCCACGCGCTATTGTCAGGTGAAGCCCAGAGCACAAAGGCACATCAAATGCAGAAAAGGAGTGATTGACCATGACGTTTTGGCCTTCTACTCGCGTCCGGCGGATGTGGTGAATGCGACATTGAGTCTCAACAACAGGCGGCTGGCGTTGCATGGCATTGGGCGGTTTGGTGTCAGCGAAGCACAAGACGTCAAAATCATTCCTCGCAGCGGTGAGTTGGCTTTGGGAAAGAACAGAGACTTCGAGTTCGATGGGATTGTGCAGGCGGGAAAGTTTGAGTTGTCCGGTAAGGACTTTGCTTTCAATTACAACGAATTCAAGCTCGAGGTGAAGCAAGCTGAATCCTTGCGGATTCAGGCAGAAGTCGATGGGAAGTACGACCGTTACGGTGCGCCTTTGCTGCGCTGGGTGGAGAGCACCATTGAGGAGATCACAGGCACCTTGGCCATCGACCATCCCAACAACAAGTCGGGTTGGCGCAGCGACCGCCATACCCAGTATCCGATCCTAACGAGCCGCGAAGTATCCCATGTGTACTACGATGCGCGACGAATCAGAGGAGGAGCGTACCACCGGGATCGTTTCAATTACGCTGTCGACCCTTTTGTCATCGACAGCCTAGACAATTTCCAGAAAAAAGATTTGATGTTCAAGGGTGAGCTCCTGGCGGGTGGCATCGTTCCTGACATTCTGGAGCCTCTTCGGTTGATGGAGGATTACAGCCTTGGGTTCACCAAGTCCACCCCCGCGAGTGGGTTCCCACTTTACGGTGACCTGGCCAAGGTGCAAGGAGATTTGACGCTCAACCTAGGTGGTTTGCACGGTCCAGGCACGATCGACTTTCTTTCGTCGTACATCGAGGGGGACGACCATGTTCTGCTTCCAGACTCCACTTTTGGCCGCTCCACGCTCTACAAGAACACAGCTGTTGCAGGCCGCGTTCCTCCAGTGGATGCCAACGTTGTGGATTTTGGACTTCATCCTTCCTACAAACAGCTGGATGTCCGCTCAACCCCCATGGATTCGCTTCAGTTCTTTGGGGAGGATGTTCGCTTGGTAGGGGGCATGCATTTGCGGGGCCAGCGCATGACAGGCGAAGGGGTGTTCCACTTTGAACGAGCGGAATTGGCCTCGCGCGATTTCCTCATGGAGGAACGCACCATCGATGCAGATGAAAGCGCATTCTTGCTTCAAGGCTCGGACCTCAATGAGGTCGCCTTCGGAACGGACAATGTGTCAGCGCATGTGGACTTTGATGCGCGAAAGGGTGATTTCAAGGCGCTCGAGGGTGCCACGCTCATCGATCTGCCCGCCATACGCTACCAATGCTTGATGGATGAATTTTCTTGGTTCATGGATGAAGAGCGATTGGACTTGAGGAACACTTTGATCGATCCAGAAGCCATGACTTTCCAAGAGTTGGCGGACAAGGACCAAAGCAATTTTTACTCACAACATGCCGATCAGGATGGTTTGCATTTTCTGAGTCCTGAAGCTTCCTACAAGGTGGATGCCGCATTCGTTACGTGCACAAGGGTCCAGTCGATTGCTGTGGCCGATGCAGAGATCAAGCCAGGGGATGGGGTGGTGGTGGTGCGTCGAGATGCCATCATGGACGAGATGTACAATGCGGAAGTGTTTGCCAACGATGTCACCCGCTACCACAGGCTTTTTGATGCGAAGATTCAAATCAATGGACGGTTGTCTTACGAAGGTGCCGCAAGCAAGACTTATTTGGATGCGCAGGGCATTGAGTGGCCGATTCGGTTCAACGACCTAAGTGTAGACACGGCCCGAAGGACCATAGGACATGGCATCATCCGAGGGGAAGAGGAGTTTTTTCTGAGCCCACACTTTGCTTTCAAGGGCAGGGTGCATTTGGAGGCAGGAAGGGAAGATTTGGCTTTTGAAGGCGGGGCTCAAATGCAATTTGAATGCGACGATTACGCCCAAGAATGGGTCGAATTTCAAGGGGTGATTGACCCCAAGGATGTCGCCTTGCCCATTGATTCGACAGTGACAGAACTAGGTAAGTCTCACCTTGGGGTGGGCTGGACCTACAACGATGGGGGCATTTCCTCGCTGTACCCAAGCTTTTTCACGGCCAAGCCGATTCGGTCAGACCGATCGTTTTTTGTGCCAAGAGGCAAATTGCGTTTTGACAAGCGCAAAGACCGCTATGTTCTGTGCAGCGACGAGAAGCTCAGGAACAAGGACGTACCGGGAAACCTTGCCGAATTGTCCAAAAACGGTTGTGAGTTGAACCAACAAGGTCGGGGGGCTTTTCCCATGGTTGATCGACACTTGTTGGACCAAGAGTTTATTGGGGATTTGTTTGTCAAATCTGGTCAGATGGGGATGCGGGGTGGCCTGGCAATGGACATGCCGTTTTCAGATGTCCTTTGGAAGCACCTCCAAATTCAATTGGATGTGTCCGACCACGCTTCTGCATTGGACTGGAATGCCACCAACTATCCGTACATGTTGAATGAGTGGGTGGGGATGGATGACGCTTCGGAATTTCTGGATGAGTTGGAGACATACGATGGGTACAAGAAATCGGTCCCCAAGGAAGTCCGTCATTCTTTGGTCTTGCACGGCATGGAATGGGTGTTTGACCCTTTTTTGAAGGAATGGGTCAGCGAAGGCGATTTGGCGATTGCCACCATGGGAGAACTCAATGTTTGGCGTTCAATGAGAGGCAAGGTGGTGATCGACCGCGACGACCAAACCATCGAGCTGTACATCCATTTGACGACCAAGCATTGGTATTACTTCAAATGGAATGCGAAGCAAGGTTATTTCCGAATGCAATCGCGAGAGCCTGAAGTGGAAGGAGAAGACTCCTTCGAATCTCTTTTTGCCGGCCTGAAGGACAGCGAGAAAAAAATCACAAAGGGCAAGGGTCAATTCGTGATGCAGTGGCTCAATCCCAACAGCCGAGACAGAGGCGATTTTGTAGATCAATTCCGGGAGTTTGATGAATGACAATCACCCCGGTGAGAATGGGAGTACCTTGGGATCTATGGAGCGACATGAGAGGTACCCCCATTTGTTTGAACCCCTTGACTTTGGATTCATGTCCTTGCCCAACAGGGTGCTTATGGGAAGTATGCACACCGGGTTGGAGGAGGAGAGAGGGGGGATGCAGCGCCTTGCTCGGTTTTATGCAGAGCGGGCAGCAGGTGAGGCTGGGCTGATCGTTACTGGAGGCATTGCGCCCAACCGCCAAGGAGTTGTGGCTTGGGGAGGTTCCCGCATGTCCACCTCAGCGCATGCCCGTTCACATCGTGTCATGACGGATGCCGTGCACAATGAAGGAGGGAGAATGGCCATGCAAATCTTGCATGCGGGTCGTTATGCGTACACGCCTTTCTGTGTCGCACCTACCTCATTGAAAGCCCCCATTGGGAGGTTCAAGCCTCGTGCCTTGAGCGCACGCGGCGTCGAACGAACCATAAAGGATTTTGTGCGTTCCGCTGTGCTCGCGAGAGAAGCAGGCTACGATGGGGTAGAAATCATGGGGTCAGAAGGCTACCTCATCAATCAATTTGTGGCCGCTGAAACAAACCACCGCCAGGATGCTTGGGGCGGTGATTTTGATCGGCGCTGTCGTTTTCCAGAGGAAATTCTGAAGCGTATTCGTGCGGCCGTGGGTCCAGATTTCCTCTTGATGTACCGATTGAGTATGCTCGACTTGGTGGCGGGAGGAAGCGATTGGAAAGAGGTGGAAGCCTTGGCCCAAACCGCGGTGGCTGCAGGCGCCAACATGCTTAACACAGGCATCGGTTGGCACGAAGCCCGAATTCCCACCATTGCCACCATGGTGCCTCGGGGTGGATTTCAATTTGTTACGGCCCGGCTGAAGGGCTCCGTAGGGGTTCCTTTGGTGACGACCAATCGATTCAATGATCCCAAAGATTGCGAAGAGGCCTTGGCCTCAGGGGCCGCAGATATGGTCAGCATGGCGAGGCCTTTCTTGGCTGACCCATTCCTTGTCCGCAAAGCGAGACTTTCCCGAGCAGAAGACATCAACACATGCATTGGTTGCAATCAAGCCTGTCTCGACCATGTTTTTGAGCAAAAGGTCGCTTCCTGTCTTGTCAATCCACGCGCCTGTCATGAGGATCATTTCCCAGCGCTGCAGCCCCCCGAATCCCGAGACGCGGGCACCTTCCGTACCGGTCGGTCTTCCAACGAGCAAGTGGGCAAGAACGTTGCAGTCATTGGCGGTGGGCCAGCTGGGATGAGTGCCGCCCTGGAAAGGGCCAGATTGGGGGCACAAGTTGTGCTGTTTGAAGCCCATCCCAAACTTGGGGGGCAGTTCCTTCTTGCCCAACGAATTCCGGGGAAGGAGGAGTTTGAAGAGACCATTCGGTATTTCTCCCAACAGCTGGACCATGCAGGAGTGGAACTTCGTCTGGGTCAATGGGCGACCACGGAGGATGTTGCACAATTTGATGAGGTGGTTTTGGCCACGGGAGTGAGGCCGCGGGCATTGAATCTTCCGGGTACAGACCGTCCCGAAGTTGTGAGCTATGTTCAGGTGTTGTCAGGAGAAGTGCAAGTAGGGGATCGGGTCGCGATTGTTGGCGCAGGCGGCATTGGATTTGATGTGTCGGACTTTCTGACCCATGACGCCGATGCGGATGGATTTATGGCCTCTTGGGGGGTGGACACGTCTTTGTCGAAGCGGGGTGGCTTGACTCTTCCCAAAAGAAAGCCGAGCCAAAGAAGTTTGACCATGTACCAGCGCAGCGACAAGAAAATGGGTGGTGGTTTGGGGAAGACCACCGGCTGGATTCACCGATTGACTCTCAAACAAAGAGGTGTTCGTCAAATTTCAGGGGCAGAATATCTTCGAATTGACGACGAGGGTTTTCACGTGCGCTTGCCTGACGGAAAGGTCCACACCCAACCAGTGGACCATGTGGTGGTCTGCGCAGGCCAGCAAAGTTTTGTCCCAAAAGGGCTGACCCATCCCAACATGAAAGTCATAGGAGGGGCCAGAGATGCCCGTGGATTGGATGCCAAGCGTGCCATCATGGAAGGCATGATTCAAAGCAGCACCTTGGCCTGACTAAGCCTCTGGACCTGGGCTTCAGCTCGACTCGTAGTCTCGGCCACACTGCCTCCTAAGGGCAAAGGTGCACCAATTCGCACACGGATATTTTGCCTCACTGGGCGAAGCGACCAACCACTGGCAGGAAGGATGGCGTGTGTGCCATCGATGTACATGGGAACAATGGGAGCGCCAGCTGCCGCGGCCAAGTGAAATGCCCCTTTCTTGAATGGCATCATGCGCCCATCTTTGGATCGAGTTCCCTCGGGGAAGACAAGTACACTGCGGCCTTTCGCCAAGGTCTGTGTCAAATGTGCAATGGCCATTTCAGAGGATGCTCTGTTGCCACGCTCGACAAAGACTGTTCCCGCTTTCTCATTGATTTTGCCCAAAAGGGGGACTTTGCGAATGCTGGCTTTGCTCAAAAAAACAATGGGCGTGGGGATGGCAGCAAAGGCGGCATTGATGTCCAACAAGCTGGTGTGGTTGCTGACGAGGACCAAACCTTGATGAGAAGAGGCCAGGTGCAATGTCTCAGGGTGCACTTCCACAGACCATTTCACTCCGACCACCCATCGGAGCATAGGTTCGCTCCACATTCTTCTGCCCACGTTCCACATGACCCAGTCACCATCTGCCAATCGAAGGCCCATCGCCAACAAACCGAACGCACTGCAGAAAGCTGTGTGGGCGATGGCAACAAGTGTTCTCAATGGGGCGAGCAACCAACGCACGTCTTTCACTTGGTCCAGCGGTGTGGAGGCAACTCTTTCCATTGACCTGGGGTCAAATCCCCCAGGGCCCATGGACCCATGGCCACCCGAATGAGGCGGAGCGTGGGAAGCCCCACTGCAGCAGTCATTTTCCTGACTTGTCGGTTCTTCCCTTCGGTCAATGTGATTTCAAGCCAGGCATCGGGTACCGATTTGCGCTCGCGGATGGGAGGGGTGCGGGGCGGCCACTCAGGGTCAATCAATTGTGCCTCAGAGCCACTTGTCACAAAGTTTTTGCCCTTGATGCGCAGAGTCATGGGACGGCGAAGTTCTTCGAGTTGAGTCTCTGTTGGGGTGCCTTCCACTTGAACATGGTACGTTCTTTTGTGGGCTTCATCAGGGTCGAGAAGCTGGGTCTTTAGCCTATTGTTGTTGGTGAAGAGCAGCAACCCTTCACTGTCGGCATCCAGCCTTCCGATGGAATAGACATCTTTGGCCCATGGCAAATCCATGGAAGACAAGCCCTTCTTGTGGCCTTCATCGGTGAATTGACTCAGCAGGCCAAACGGCTTGTAGAGCATGTAGGATTCGTAAAGCATCATGTGGCCCAAAGGTCGTCATCAGTCGACCCAATCCGCTACAAAAAGATTGGTGTTTCGGGTGCGTCCGTTGTTGCGGTTGGAACTGAACGCCAATTGGCTGCCATCCGGAGAGAACATGGGAAAGCTGTCAAACGCCTCGTCAAAGGTGATTTGCTTCAGGTGGCTGCCGTCCACGTCAACCATGTAAATGTTGAAGGGAAAGCGTCCTGTGGCATGATTGGAGGAGAACAAGATGCGCTTGCCATCGGGGTGAAAAAATGGCGCCCAGTTGGCTCCACCAAGGTCTGTGACTTGCCGCATCTCGCTGCCATCTGTTTTGGCCACAAACAATTCCATGGCTGTGGGCTCAACAAGTCCCTCGGCCAACAGCCCATTGTACTTTTCAATGTCCTCTGGAGTGGAGGGGCGCGAAGCTCGCCAAACCAACCATTCGCCGTCAGGGGAGAAAAAGGCACCGCCATCGTACCCCAAGGCATCAGTGACACGTCTGACTTCAGAACCATCCAAGTTGCACGTGTAGAGGTCCAAGTCGCCATCTCTGGTGCTGGTGAACACCATTTTGTCCCCGCGGGGACTGACAGTGGCCTCGGCATCGTATGCGTCACTTACCGCAATGGCGTTCATTTCTCCGGTGGACAGGTTCTGGATGTACATGTCGTAGGTGTCGTAAATGGGCCAAACGTACCTTCCTTCTGGACCGCGCTCTGGAACTTCTGGACATGCTGTGTCGGCTGCGTGGGTGGAGGCGAACACCACTGTCGTATCTCCGGGTAGAAAGTAGGGGCAGGTGGTCCTTCCCAGTCCGTTGCTCACCGGGTAAGGTGCATGGCGGCCATCGGCACTTCCTTCTGGATCCAAGGGCATGATCCAAATGCGGTCACAAGGGATCCCTGCGGCAGGCTGGGTGGTTTGATAGACCAATTGATCACCTTCAAATGCCCAATAGGCCTCCGCGTTGTCCCCGCCATAGGTAAGCTGACGCAAGTTGGTCAAATGCGTTTCGCCTTCGTAGCTCAATGAATCAGTGGCGGTGGTACTTCGAGGAGAAACTGTAAGATCCGCGTTCCCGCATTGGGTCAAGATCAAAGCACAGGCCAAGAGAGAAGCCAAAGGGACGAGACATGTCATTTTCATGCCACGAAAGTAACGGAGGTCATGTGGTTGGTTGTCGTATTTTTGCCAAACGGTTGACTCCGCCGCCTCACTTGTGGGGAGGAAAGTCCGGACAACACAGGGAACCACACTTTCCGAAAGGGAAGGCGCATTCAACGGAATGTGACAGAAAAGTGCCACAGAGATTCAAACCGCCGATGGCCTTCGGGTACAGGCAAGGCTGAAAAGGTGGGGTAAGAGCCCACCAGCGCATTGGGTGACCATGCGGCTTAGGTAAACCTTGTGGGTTGCAAGACCATGTAAACTGACGCTTGAGGGCTTCCCGCCTGAGTCAGAGGGTAGGTCGCATCAGATCAATGGCGGAGCCCTTCGGGGAACAGAATCCGGCTTACACCGTGTTTTTTGAGGGAGAATGCGGAAACGCGTTCTCCCTCTCCCGTTTCAAAGGTTTCTGACGGTGTTTAGCCCAAGAATGGGTAGCGGTAATCGGTCGGTGAGACCAGCGTCTCCTTGATTGTGCGTGGGCTCACCCAACGCAGCAAATTCAAAAAAGATCCAGCTTTGTCGTTCGTTCCCGAACCGCGGGCACCTCCAAAAGGCTGTTGGCCAACAACTGCACCTGTAGGTTTGTCGTTCAAGTAGAAGTTGCCAGCGGCATTCTCAAGCTTTTTGGACGCCAGGTCCAATGCGTAACGGTCGTGTGAAAAGATGGCACCTGTCAGGGCGTACTCCGATGTGCTGTCCACCAAATCCAAAAGAGTCTCGAATGCCGATTCGCCTTGGTCATCGTAGACGTAGACGGTCAACACAGGACCAAAAATCTCTTCCACCATGGATTTGAAATGTGGGTTGCTCGTTTCAATCACCGTGGCCTCCACGAAATACCCAACGCTGTCGTCGCATCCACCGCCTGAGATGATTTGCGCATCCTGTGCTTGACGGGCGTAGTCGATGTATCCCTTGATCTTGTCGAAAGATCTCCGATCAATGACCGCGTTGATGAAGTTGCCAAAGTCCTCCGGAGAACCCATCTGAAGAGTCGCCATCTCGTGGACCATCTCGTCCTTGATGGCTGGCCAAAGGGACTTGGGCATGTAGGCACGTGACGCTGCGCTGCACTTTTGGCCTTGGTACTCGAACGCACCACGAATCAAGCCTGTTGCCACGGCCTTCACATCGGCGCTCTTGTGGGCGACGACAAAGTCTTTCCCTCCAGTTTCCCCCACAATGCGAGGATAGCTGCGGTAGTTTTCGAGGTTCTCTCCGATGGTCTTCCACAGGTGTCGGAAGACGCCAGTCGACCCTGTGAAATGGAGGCCTGCCAAATCTCTGTTCTTGAAGACGACTTCTCCGGCAACGGGTCCTTCGCAAGTCACCATGTTGATGACCCCGTCAGGGAGCCCTGCGGCTTGAAAAATCTCCATGATCACTTGTGCACTGTAGACTTGGGTATCAGAAGGCTTCCAAACCACGACGTTCCCCATCAGTGCGGCCACTGCTGGAAGGTTGCCGGCAATGGCGGTGAAGTTGAAGGGGGTAATGGCAAATACAAAACCTTCCAGCGCCCTGTATTCAAGACGGTTCCAAAGGCCATCTGAACTTTCTGGTTGCTGCGCATGGATCTCCTGCGCGTAGTAGGCATTGAAGCGTAGGAAATCGGCAAATTCACATGACGCATCGATTTCTGCTTGGAAACAATTCTTTCCTTGCGAAAGCATGGTCGATGCATTGATTTTGGCGCGGTAAGGGCCCGCCACCAAATCGGCCGCCTTCAGGAAGATGGCAGCCCGATGTTCCCAACCCAAGGAAGACCAAGCTGGCCGTGCTTCAAGCGCAGCATCGATGGCCTGTTGGACGTGTTCTTTGTTGCCATAGCTGAAATGGCCCAGCACCTTGCCGTGCTCATGGGGAGGAGTCATGGCCTGTTTGTTCGGCGTCGTGATTCGCTGGGAGCCGATGTACATGGGGACCTCAATTGGGTCCTGGTCGTACATGGCTTTGTAGGTGGCTTGAAGCGCCTCGCGCTCCGAAGAACCAGGAGCATAGCTCAGGACTGGTTCATTGATGGGATAGGGTACGTTGAAAGTTCCGTGGGCCATTGTGAATGATTTGAACTTCAAAACTACGGCCTTTGCGCCCGCCCGTCTTTCCTTCGCTTGCAAGAATTCTTTCATGAAACACCTTTCTTTTGCCGTTCCCACGGGCGCATGGATGTTGTCCTTTTTGCTATGCGCAGGAATGGCCTCGGGGCAGGCGACGCTGACCCAAGAGGAATTGCGAGAGAATGCCTTGAATGCTTTCAACCAAGAGGATTGGGCAGTGGCCCACCAGCGGTTGTCCGAGTTGCTAAGCGTCAATGGAACCGACACGGAATTGCAAATGCGCTATGCAGTGACTCTTTTGCACGATGGTCAAATGCGCCCAGAAGGGATTCAGCGCCTGGCGTCTTTGTGGGAAGAATTGGAGGGCAGCCCATCTCCAGAATTGGCGTTTTGGTGGGGCAAGGCTTGGATGCTACAAGGCGACGGTCTTGAAGCCCAAAGGTGGCTCAAAGTTGCATTGGCCGGTGCTCCAAAGAAGGCAAGTTGGAAGGACGAGGCGAATGTCGCCCTTGCCCAATCAGAAAGACTGCCAGAGGGGTTCGATTGGCGGCAAGACTTGGTCAAGCTCGATGGCTTTGAGTTGCCTCAGAGATCATTCCACCGATACATATCATGGAGCCGTGAAGCGACAAGATTGATGACCACCCCAGAGGAGTTGAAATCCAAAGTAGATTCGAAATTGGGTTTGTACGCGCCCATTGCCTTCTCAAGACCCGATGGAGTGCTTTATCACCACAGCATCTCTGGCAAGGGAGAGATGGGCTCCGATGTGTTTGTTGCGGAATTGTCCGAAGGGGGATTTGTCCACCACCAGCCATTGCCTGTACCTGTGAACTCAGCCTTTGAAGAAAAGAATCCAGTGTGGGATGCAAGCCGCCAGACCTTGTTCTTTTCGTCCAACCGACCAGGCACCATGGGTGGCTTCGATTTGTTTCAAACCCAATGGGATGGATCAATGTGGTCCAATCCAGTACCTCTAGGTCCGCTCTTCAATTCAGTGCACGATGACCTGGCCATTTATCCCGCTTCCGAGGCCTATTCAGGTTGGCTTGTGACCAACAGGGAAGGCGTCTTCGGGGCCCCTGAGGTGTGGGAGTTTGAGCTGGATGGCCCTCCACAACGTCCAGTCGTGTTGACCACGCAGTGGGAAGTTGACGGACAGGTGGTCCCAGGGACCTTGGAGGTCTTTGATGCCGAGACGACCCAGCCATTGGCCAGTGTGGAAGTCACACAAGCAAAGGGTGAATGGGATTTGGCCTTGGCTTCAGGACAAACCATTCGTTACCTGTTCACGGGAGAGGATGGTATGCAGGTCGAAGGCACCTACGCCCTGCCCCAATCGGAAAATGCAGGTGTCGTGCGCCAACGCATGACCATGAGCCATTCCGGCGAGGCCACCACATTGAAGGCTTCTCCTCTGGCACAAGAAGTAGAGGAACAACCAGGATTGCAATGGGGATGGAATTTGGCCACAGCTGAACCCGCAAAACCCGTGTGGAGGTTGTGGGTGCCAGCTGATGAGCCTGAAATTTTGACATCTTTGCCCCCTGCAAAGGAGAGGGGTTTGGTTCAGTTTCAGTCGTATCCGTGGTGGACTGAAACCCAAAACGAGGAACGTGCCATTGCAGCATCGTTGTTGAGCGCCTACACACCGAATTGGTCCATGGCCCCCGAGGCTCCAAACGACTTTGGATCACCTTCCTCGTGGCGAATGGCCAGACGGAACCAGGCCAAAGATGTAGAAGACGCTGCAGTTGATGCACTGCTCTCTCTCGCGGCGGCTGAAGTGCTTGGAAAGGAATCTGCTTGGGAGGAAGCTTTGAACGCGGCCATTGACCGGTCTGCCAAAGCTTGGCCCACTGGCACCTTGGACTTGGAGGTTGTGGCCCGAAAGGCGCAAAGACTTTGGGCGATCAAAGGCGATTTGTACGACCTCGACTTGTTGCCAGAGGTTAAGGACAAGAAGGGTTTGTTGGGCGACGGGGGTTGGGTGGAAGAACCCTGGAATTCTGGCAAGGTGGCCGCCTTGGGGAGACTTCATCAAGCGCTTTCGTACGACAAGGAGGGGATGGACTTGGTGTGGGCCATTTCACAGCAACAAGATGCGGATGAGGTGTTTTGGGAGCCCTGGACCCATTCGGAGGCTTGGGACTTGGGCAAGGCTGAGTTGGAATTGCAGGCCTTGGTGGATTTGACGTTGCCCATTGTGGATGGGACATCCACGCAAGGCCATGGCTTGAGTGATGAGGAAGAGCGCCAGTGCGAAGACCTTGAAGCCGCCTTGGAACAATCCTTGGCTTCTTACCGCGACCATTTGACGGTCTTGGACGCGATGGAATGGCCGGGGTGCATGGACCCCGCAGGACATGCTCAAGTATTGGGCATGTGGCGCGCATTGGCCATCCAATGCTCATCCGTTTTGGAGCAAGTCCAGGACAAGGTGAATAAGTCTTCAGCTGGAGCGGGATCTGGGGTTTCGTCCAACACTTTCGCGGAGACTTTGGACGCCGATCGAAGAGATATGAATGTCGACGGATCAGTTGATGAAGGGAATGCGTTGGACCATTCGGCTGCCATGGGGCAATTGGTCCAGAACAACTGGGCAGAGTTTTGGGAGAGCCAAACCCATCAGATGAAGCCCACTCTTCCTTGGGAAAGTGCCTGGTTGAAATGGCTCAAATTTCACTCGAGCCAAACCAGCGACTTGTCAGAATTGGCGAAACGAATTCAAGTCTATCCTAGGGCGGTGGCTTTGGGGTCGTCGTCAATTGTCGCAGAGGGTGAAGATGGTGCAGCGCAGGAAACATCGAATCGGCCCGATTGGTTGACTGAAGTCCAAAACGCTTTGGAATTGGAATGGCAGGGCCCGCAAACGCCAGGTTTGGAGGCGATGGAGCTTTTGCGGGCTTCATGGTTGCTGTCGCATTGGGAAAGTGACCCCAACAACAAGCAGAAATCACCGGATGAAGCGGCGGCCTTGCAAGAGGAATGGCCCGTGTCAATGGTGTCTCTGCTCGATCGCGCACGTGTTGAATGGGCACAGTCATTGACAAGAAAAGCGCAGGACCAACGGCCTGACTCGACGTCATCCCTCGACGTATTGTTGGAGCCTGCAGAGGCCGAGGCGAAGACCCAAGGCGATTCGCTGCCTGGAATCCAGTCAGAACGTCCAAAGGCCCGGACGGGAGACATGGGTCTGCAGCTTGGCTGGTTTCGAAGTGCGCCAGATGTTCGCCTACTTCCCTTGGGAACCTTCTTGCACTCAGAAGTTGGCAAGTCAGGGTTGCAACGTTGGGTGCTTGTGATTCCCCGTGCGGAAGGAAGGGGGGGGCAAGCTCTAGAGGAACTTGTTTCATGGGCCGTGGCCCAAGGCATCCGAGATGCATATCAAGTAGAACTGGGTGCCCAAGGATGGACCCGGAACAAGCCAACCGTTTCTTCAGTCCAAGAGCAATCGGCTGCGCAGGACCGTAACGGTATGGGCGAATCTGAGCCCACGCCTGTTCCAAGGCAGCCTTCCACGCAGGGAGATGGCTCGGCAGAGTGGCTTCATGGGGCACCCGTCGAGCTGGGGAATCTTGCTGGGACCTGGTATGCCGTCCAAGTTGGGGCATTCCGAGGCTTGCCTACGTCAGACTGGGTGGATATGGCCGGGGAGCAGTTGGTCTTCGAGAAATTCGAAGATGGCCTTGCCAGGTGGTACGCTGGTGTTCGTGCCTCGCGCGTCAAGGGTTCAGATCGACTTGCGGAACTGAAGCAACTCGCACCTTTTCAAGATGCTTTTTTGGTGCAATTGAGTGGCGGGGAAAGGGTGGTTTTGGGGCCCGATGAACCTTTTGTGGAGGAGTCGAAGTTGAACGTCAACGGGTTCGCCCCAGCCCAAACAGCGGAGACGAAGCAGGAAGAAGTGGTCAACACCCAAACAGAGGAACCGCCAAAACCAAGTCGAGCTGAGGCGGTTGCTTTCCCCCAAGAGTCACCTACCCAGCAACAGACCAGCGCCTTGACATGGCACATTGACATTGCCCGCTACTTTGGAAGGGTTCCCTCAGCAGAAGTGGCTGTTTTGCTGCTGAGGTCCAGAGACTGGGGCGTTCGGTCGGTGGAGGTGATGGGTCAAACCACTTATTTCTCACGCTCTTTTGAGGACTTGGCCGAGGCTAGGGCCATCCTTGAAGAAACCTTCAGGGAAGGCTTTGTGGACGCTGTCTTGGTGGAGAACCCTTGACCTGGGCTACCTTCGTGGCATGAGGAATCGATGTGTTTTGCTCTTCGGATTGTGGTGTGGTATGACGATTTGGGCGGGCTCACTGTGTGCTCAAACCCCGCTCTTGAACGAATTGATGGCCTCCAATGATCTGGGCCCTTTTTTTGACGATTTTTTCGAGTCAGACGATTGGGTGGAGATTTACAATCCTGGGGGGCTCTTGGACTTGGCGGGTTACCACCTTTCAGACGACCCGGATGTCCTTGACAAGTATACGATTCCAGCTTCCGATCCCGGGAGTACGTTCATGACGCCCAACGACCATTTGGTGGTTTGGTTGGACAAGGACAGTGTTCAAGGTGTGCTCCATGCCAATTTCAAACTGAGTGCCGAAAATGAGGGCGTTTGGTTGACTGCTCCTGATGGGTTCACCGTTTTGGACTCTGTGGTTTACCCTCCCCAGCAGACCGACATTAGTTTTGGACGGGTGTGCGACGGTTGCGACGATTGGATGTACTTCAACGTTCCTACACCTGAAGATGAAAACCTTGACCAGCCATTGCCAACGCCTGTTTTGTACCTCAATGAAGTGTTGTTGGACAACAGTGTCATTCTTGTGGATGAGTTTGCTGAAACCGACCCTTGGGTCGAGATCTACAACCCCAATTCGTTTCAAGTCCATCTCGGTGGTTACTCGCTGCAAACAAGCGCTGGAAGCTCGTATGTCATTCCTTCTGATGTCCCGGTAGAAACCACGGTGGAGTCGCAGGGATTTTTGTTGCTTTGGCTTGATGGACAGCCTGAGCAGGGAGGGCATCACATGGGTTGGCTTGCTGAAGAAGTCAACCAAACCATTGTTTTGAAGGGGATGGATGGCGTAGAATCCGACAGCTATGAGGCGCAGACGAGCTTTGCCAATATCAGTTGGGGAAGGGCCACAGATGGTGGACCCAATTCAGTCTTTTTTGACGTTCCAACGCCTCGCGTGACCAATTCTTTGTTTGTGGTCCCACCTGCTGATTTGGTGATCAACGAATTCCTTAGCTACAACCTCGATGGGTGGTCTGACCTTCAAAACGAGAAGGAAGATTGGGTGGAAATTCACAACCGTTCCAATGCCTCCGTCGACCTGGCTGGGTACCACTTGTCAGACCGATTGAACAACCCAACCAAATGGCAGGTACCTCTAAATGCAGGCGACAGCACGGTGGTTCCTGCGGGGGGGTATGTCTTGCTTTACGCAGATGAGGACGGTGACGACGGCTGGAACCACATGAACTTCAAGCTCAACAACAACGGAGAGGTTCTGGTCTTAAGATCTCCAGACGGATTTTCCTTGGCGGACAGCGTACACTTTGGGGCAAGCCAGCCCGATCAGTCTCTTGCTCGACTGCCCAACGGCACAGGACCATTCGAGCCCACCTACGACGTCACCCCTGAGGAATGCAACGACTGCAGCGATGACGTTCTTGATGGCATCTTGGGGGAGGCTTTGCCATGGGTTTTTGGTCCCAATCCGGCTGGTGTTGGTCAAACGATTACAGTCCAAAAGGATTGCACCGTCTATGCTGCTTCAGGTCAAATCCTCGGGGAATGGAAACAGGGAAGGCATGAGGTGGAGGAGGGGTGGTCGGGCTTTGTCCTTTTCGTCAACCGTGCTGGAGAGGTGGAGCGGTGGATGGTGAACCTTGGCTTCTGACGAAGGGCTGCCCCTGTGATGGCTTGGATGCCGAGCATTCATCACTTACTTTTGCGCTCCATTTTACTTTGACAGGGCAAAGCAAGTACCACTCCGCGTCGCTCCCTGTGGCGAAGCACAACACCCCGGTGACGAATGAACGACGCCACCCCAACGCCTGAAGACGCCAACTTGGAGAACCAAGAGGCCAAGGCACCAGAGGCTGCAAAAGCGCCTCAATCCAAAGAATCAAGCCCAGAAGCTCCAGCAGCAGAGGAAGCTCCAGCAGCAGAGGAAGCTCCA
>TARA_B110000003_G_scaffold244031_1_pt1 | contig 25578 bp, 21 predicted proteins | sample TARA_B110000003 | Tara Oceans TARA_B110000003 (sample SAMEA4396424) | marine metagenome | biome: Westerlies Biome; feature: [SRF] surface water layer (ENVO:00010504); material: water (ENVO:00002006), including particulate matter (ENVO:01000060) such as... | depth 5 m
GGGTGGGTTTGACTCCTGTGAATGCACTGTCCAAAAGTGGACACATACATAGCCTCTCTCTTCCCTCTCCTTTCCCTTGCTTTGCAATAGGCTTCTTTAGAAGCTCATACATAGTGGCTTGAAGCTCGGTCCCAATTTCAAGCTGACTTGACCGAATTATTCCGAATCTTGAATGCAACGCACCGAAAACCCGAATGCCTTGTTTTGGGTATGGCGAGCCACCCCATCGACATTGTAAATGGTCTCACGCACCAACATTGTTGCTTCACCCGCTGGTGTCGACGTCCAGTATGCTCCGATTCCTCCAACGCTTGAGAAGGCTCCCCCTGGATATTTGACTCCTCCCCCCAAACCTCGGAAGCCATAGTCGTCTGTCCCGTTGTTTATCTGCCAGCCGTCGACAGCCTTCAAAGCATGTCCCACAGGTTCACCGCGCCAACCCATATCATCTGCCTCCCAGGGGTCCATTCCAACGGTCACCTCCAATCCCTGCCAATGTCCGTCAGTTGGGACCGACCAGCCGTTTGGACAAATGTTTCGCTCATCCTGAACGGCATAAGCGTTATAGAGCAAACCGTAGATAGCTGCAACGGATGTAGCTTGATTGTACTCCTCCGCTGCTGCTCCAGACAGAACCCACCCGTTGCCATCTGGTTGTGCTGAAATTACATCGCCATTGGCATAGTTCTCTGACCGCAGATTCTCCGCAAACCAGCACTGCTCCCCAATCTGCACTGTCTCGTAGTCGTAGCCTTGGTACTCGAGTGCATCACCGCACTGCCATGCTGACTCTTCAGCACCGCAATCACCGTAAACGCTCAAGAGGTCGAGAAGGTCGTTGAGCTGAACGCAGCCGTCGAGGTTGGAGTCAGAGGGATTGGTGACAATACAAGTCTGAGAGTCAGCATCCCATGACGTGCCCTCTCCACAAAAAAAGTCAGCAAATTCGCAATCTAAAAACTGTACATCTACTTGTTGGATTCCAGGACACAAGCAGTAAACAACTTCAGGGTCTACTCCTCCGACAACTTGTATTGAAGGTTGATTGCCTTCTGAGTCGGCCAATGGCTCAGCCTCATCAAAATCGTACCAACCGACCGCCCCTAAAGGCCTAACAGGTGCGTCTGATTCCTCTGAATGACAAAACTCAGCATACTGAATATCAGAGGCCTGTAGCTCGAAATCATAGACTCCAAGAAAGTCAAATTTGATTGCAGAGGATAATTCCTGTCCCACTAGGGGACCTGAGTCTGGGATGTGATAACCCATCGTAGCTGGTCTACCTAAGTCCACAATCTGGCCATTGCCAGACCCAGAGTAATCCCCATTAAGTTCCACCCCATTGAGATAAATCGAATGGTCTGTAGCTCCTCGAATGACCGCAACAACAGTGTACCAAGTATCGGTCAACAATGAGCAGTAGGACTTCTTCGAACGTCGTTGAGCTGGCCCTGCGCCTGTCCCATCCCCAATGAAGGTTTCAAACCAACCAGCATTTTGATTGAGCGACAAAGAAATGCCGCTGTATCCCAACCCTTCGTCCGAAGCAAACAGTTGACCATTGTCATAGCCTATTGGAATTGAAAACCGTGACGCAATCGTAATTGGAAACGTAAGATTGTTGAATCCATTTCCCAAGTTGAGATACCCAAACTCTTCGCCCAAGTCAACTATGGACAAATCCAATCGAGCCTCTTGAACTTCAACAAGCCCGTTGGTCAAAATCAAAATTGAATCAGCAAACAACTCTTGATTCCACAGCAAAGGTCCTGCCAAGGATTGAAGCCAAACCTCATTTTCACAAGTGAGAACTAGATCAGTTTGTATCAATCCGGTGCCTAGGCACGGCGATAAATCTTGAGCCTTTAGCAAATAGGGCAGGGCTCCAAGGCTCACAGCACACATCGTCAAAGCAATCAGTCGTTTCATTGGTCATTTGGTTAAGGACCAACAAGATACAACATAAGTCTAGCTGCCCAAAGCGTACAAATACCTTTTGGAGCCAAATAGCTTAGAATGCATTTTTACGCATGGAAGGGGTTGGCTCGGAATCAGTCGCACTTGCAATCCTCCAAAAGCCTTTTGGCTTCTCCAGCCTCTTGAAGCTCATCTACGGCATCCATGAGACGCTTCAAGTTCATCCTACCCTGTCTGAATTTTTCCTTGTCACCCTCAGCTCGCAATGATCTCAAACTGCACTTCAGGTTGCAAAGCTCTTGAGCTGCAGTTTCGAAATTCAAAGGCTCTGCCGGAAGGGTGCTGTCAGCAGGTTGATTTGAGGTGCATGCCGCCATTGCAGCAACAGCCAGAAAGGGAATCATACATTTAATCATAGAGCAATGATAAGCATATCGTCCATCTTCAACATTGGTGCTGCACGTTACTGAGACCATCTCGGCCCACAGCCCAACTTGAATACCCCATGGCTATCTGGAGAGCGAAAAGCCCGTACGCTTTGGGATCTCAAAGGCTTCAATCTTGCTGGCGCCGATGCTCCTTTAGCTGGTGCTTGTACTCCCTCTTGGCCAAGTTGAATTTTATGGCCCGCTTGGGCCCTAGCAACTTGACGAGGCTCAGCATGAAATCTTGCTCGATGTCCACCATGGCAACCTTCACCTCAGCAATGTCCTCGATGACTTGGACCACGGCCTTGTTGGAGGTCATGAAGGGGTTCAATAGAGACATCTCACGGGAGCGTTTCTTCTTTTTGAGGGCAGCCATGTCAGCCTCCATCTGATGGTATCCAGTCCAAAACTCGGCCTGCTCTGCCACACTTAAGTCCAGTGCTTCGTTGCAAAAATTCGTCCAAGCAGCATCTTCTCCCTTTGAAAAGTCTGCCTTGGTGGCGATGCCCATCGGAAGGCTTTGCCCAACAGCGGTCAAGCAAAAAGCAGCCAAGAGAAGTGTGAAAAAATGCTTCATGAATACATCTTGCTCAAGTACCTACAAGACAACGAGCGCAGCTCCTCAATCAAAGTAGAAACGATGCCCAAAAGAAACAATGCCCAAGGAGTAAAAGCTTGCCTCTTCGCCTGTTCCAATTTCAATCGTGTAATACCACTCACTGCACAGAAGGTTTTCTCTCGTTTTCCCACGTCGTTGCAAACGTTTGAGCTTTCTTGAAGAGACATCATCCGCACAACGGTCCGTTGAAAAAGACCGTTGGAAGTAGACATGCATTGGGAAAATCCGAACGCCAAATGTTGTCGACGTCCCCTTGCTCAGGTTTCTTTTGCCAAAACCCACCTTGGCTGTGGCAACCGCTGGGAACGCCAACCCAGCCTCAAACTCCAAGATTACGTCGCTGCTGGAGATGGTCCTTACTCCTCCCAACAATGATGCGCCGGGAAATGGAATGCCTCCTTCACCCAAGATCGCCAAACCCAAGTTCGTGTCAATGAAGCCTTGCCGAAGTCTTTGGAGGTCGCCTTGCCCGACAGCAGCAAAGCAGGAAGCAGCCAAGAGAAGTGTGAAAAAGCGTTTCATCTGCGCAAAGTACGACCTCAGCATAGCGGTTCAAAAGCTGGAGCAAAAATCCAGCCTTCAATTGGCCGGTCCGACCTGTTTCAATTCGACGGTCACAAGCTGCGCATGGACAAAAGTCATACGTGATTTTGACGCCAAGCGTGAAGGCTCGAAAGCGTGGTCAGGAGGCCTTCCAGTTGGTCCAAGGGAAGCATGTTCGCCCCGTCGCTGAGGGCCTTGGAGGGGTCAGGGTGGGTTTCGATGAACACTCCGTCCACACCCGCCGCCACGGCAGCGCGCGCGACCGTGGAAATCAATTCTGGACGGCCGCCAGTCACCCCACTGGCTTGGTTGGGTTGCTGAAGGCTGTGGGTCAAGTCCATGACCGTGGGTGCAAAGGCCCGCATCTCGGCAAGGCCGCGCATGTCCACCACCAAATCACCATATCCATGCATGGTGCCGCGCTCGGTGACCCACACCTTGTCGTTGCCTGATTCCTTCACCTTCGCCACCGCGTGGGCCATGGAGCCTGGCGACATGAACTGACCCTTCTTGATGTTCACCACTTTGCCAGTCAAGGCTGCCGCAACGAGCAAGTCGGTTTGGCGGCACAGAAAGGCCGGGATTTGAAGGATGTCTGCCACTTCTGCGGCCATGGCGGCCTCTTCAGGGAGATGGATGTCGGTGACAATGCCCACGCCCAACGAGGCCTTCACTTGGCCCAAGATGTCCAAGGCCTTGGCGTCCCCAATGCCGGCGAACGAATCCAACCGCGAACGGTTCGCCTTACGGTAACTCGCCTTGAAGTGAAATGGCAACCCAAGTTCAAGGCACACCCGTTGCACCTCGCGGGCCACCTGCATGGTGGTCTCGAGACTCTCTACGGCACACGGGCCGGCCAAAACGTGAAGTGGCTTGTGGGCAGAAGCTTCCATGGTTTGCAGGGGATTCAAAGGTTCAAGACCCCGTCTTGGGGGCGACAGGTTCGACGCGGGGAAGAGGTTTGCGAAGGTCGCGGCTGGGCAACCCCATGAAACGGGACCAACCCGCTCCTGGCAACCGTTGCAGAGAAAAACGAACGCCACGTCCATACGTATTGGCCGCCACCTCTTGCCCCCAAAACCAACCCGCCGGATCGTCCACCTCCAGAGAAAGGATGCGTTTCTCCGATATGCGAAGCTTCAGCCAAGTCACAGGCCGTGGGCCGCCCCAACCCCCTGATCTAAAGTCGAGCCCAAACGCCAGACGCTTTCCCGGAATCCACCCCACCCCCAAGGTGTATTCGGAGGAAGGCATCCAACTTCCTGCACGCACCTTGGCTCGGATTTGAACATCTGGAGAAGGCCACCATGTAAGCGAAGCCTGAACCCTAGAAGGCAGCATCATCATCCGACTGGAGGCACTGTCGCTGACGAGCAGAATGCTGTCCAGTTGGTACCCTGTGTTGCCGTCCACAATGTTTTGCCAGGTGAGACCTTGTTCGTTGTCCAACCCATCGTCGATGTAGGAAGTCAAAGGCACTGAGAGGCCGGTGGTGGAGATGCCAGTGTCCACAAAGGCCACCATGCCACCTGCGGGTTCAAACAAGATGCCAATGTCCCTGAAGTCCACATGAAACTGCAATGGCCACATTTCAGACGTCAGTGGCAAAGCCCCGCTGATTCCCACTCCGTAGGCAGGGAGGGTTTGGTTCCATGCCAGCCCATTCGTGTCGGGCAATTCATTCAAACTTGCGAGCGCATAAGAGAGGACGTTGACTTGCATGGAGTCGGCCTCCTCTGAAACCCAAAAGGATCCGTTGGGGATGCCCCACTCCGCCCCCGCCATGCGCTGCACAAGGGACAACTCCAGACGCTGCCTGGTCTTGGTGTTCTCCATCCCAAGCGAGAATCGGTTGAACGCCCCTGCTCGGACCCCCGTGCCGTTCATAAGATCGACGCGGCCCGTGTGACCGGCATTGCCTAGAAAGGTCAGCTCCATCAACTCCTTGCGCCACAACGAGCTCACCAACACTTCACTGCCAAAGGACCCTGTCAGTGCCCAAGAGCCTTGGCCCAAAGGGCGAGTGGTCCAACGCTTGGACCATCCGACATCTACCCCCATCCCGCCAAGCGCAGGATGCAAAGCCAAGGCATCTTTAAAAAAATCCCGGGACAAGAAGCCACCTTCTATGAAGGTGTGAATGGTTCCGGACGACAGGGCATTGCTCCTTTGGCTTCCCCACACTTCCCACTCCGCCATTCCCCGTTCCACAGGAGCCTCCAAATCGGCCACCAGGGATTGTGCGCGAAGCATTGGAAGCGCCAAGCAGAGGAGAATCGAACTGAGAAGCCACCTACTCATGAAACTGTGCGTCAGCATCATTCGTTCTCAATTTCAATGGTTTGGGTGCCTTCCAACCGGCCTTGCACACGCACACGCTCCAACCCTGTGAAAGGCTGAGGCCCCGAAGTATTTACAGACAAAGTCACCGCCACGGTGCCCCCTGGCTCGACCATCTCGGCATTCAACGGCAGGCTCAAGGTGGATTGGCCATCCAAGGAGGCCCAAGCATCGCCTGGAGGCAACACCAAGGTGTCGCGGTACACCACCCCATCGAGGCGATCATACGTTACTTCACCTGTCACTTCCACCGGAAAGGAGTTGGAGAAGTCCAAGTGCAAGAACCCTTCAAACTTGGGGAAGTCCTTCAACCCTTCCAAATCAAACGTATCGGTGAGCACCAACCCATTGACCCCCAACTTCAGCGGCACGCGCAGCTGGTACCAAAACGTAGGCGGATACGCCACGTCCCAACGATCGATCAACAAATCAGAGGTATTGATGGGGTTCAATTCCATGCGTCCCGCCACATGCAGCGACCGTGGAAACGTCTCGAGCAAGTCCAAAAAGGTGGACCCTGGTGCCCCGAGGTCCAAGGACCATTCGGCAGGCTGCGGCACATCGTTCTGCCAAATGGCGCGAGGGACGAGGTGTCCGGCGATCAAGTCGCCCTCCACCAATTCATCGTCAAACTGCATGGTGTCGATTGACAGCAAGAAGTCCGCGCCCACCGTGTTGGTGAAGTGCAACGACGCCTGGGTGCCCTCCAAATCAATGATGGGCTCAGGCAAAGGAATCGTGTCCAGCAACTCGACATCCGCAGAGGTTGACTCTTCGTAATTGCCAAAGTAACCGGCCAAGGAAGATACCGTCAGTCCTTGAAATGTCAGGGAGATGACAAGGCTGTCTTCCGCCTGCACGATGTATCCGTTGGGGTTGTTGAATTCATCAGCCACTGCAAGCAACTCGATGTCGAGGGCATTGAAGTCGTACCCCTCGTTGTCCGTCACATTGAAGGCTGAAGAGAAATCGAACATCGCACCCGTCAAATCGACAGATTGGCTGGCCACTCCAGCCTGATCATCCACAGCAGAGGGCACTTCCAACGCAAAGGCCAAAGGCTCGCCTTCCACCCGAACGTCGGGGAATTGATAGCTCAAATTGATCTCGAATCCCAGGCTATGCTCCACCTGAATCAGCACAGACCCAGAGGTAACCTCGGCTTCCGTCAATGCCACGCCTTCCTCAGGGGCCACGTCAAACTCCAAGACATCGGCAAGCACCACAAACGATTGGCCGGGAAACACAGGAATGCCATTGGTGGTCAGCCCGCCGCCTTCTCCGTCGTAGCGGATGCGAAGGGTTGAATCGGGAAGGGTGGACAAATCTGTCCAGTCCCAACCATCCAAGGTGTCAACAAGCACAAAGTGGGCAGGGTTCCCCCCTGTGCCTGGCTCGTACAAGGAATCGGGCACCACGTCGGCCCAAGACACCTGGTCATCGAGGATGGGAAGATGGACATCCGACTCCCAAGAGACCGGGTTTTGACAACCCCAAAGGACCATGACCAATACAGCCCCAAAGGCGAACGGCAATCTTGAGGAAGTGAATGTCTTGCGCATGGAGTATCACCGAAAGTTACAAGGGAAGGACCATGGATTCACCGGTTGGAACTGAAGGATGTCCACAGCGCCAGCACGGCAGCAACACTCATTCCAGCACTCGGCCACACCACCGCCATGCTCCATGGTTGAGAGCCATGGATGGCGGGCAAAATCCAAGTTGAAAACAACGCAAGAACACTCCACACTTGGGCCAAATGCCGAAGCCAGGCTGGAAGTGTCGGTCCAGGGCGACGGCCCAATGCCCTCCAAAGCACGACGCATCCCAGGGACGTCCAGAACAAATCGGCATTCCACCAGGTGTCCCGGTGGTCCGTCACCCCTTGCATGGCGACAAAGAGCAGGGTCATCGTGGTGGTGAGCGCCCCCCAGGCCATGAGGCTCCAGCGCCTGGCATGTCGCCAACAAGGCCCCCCTCTTTGACGTGTAGCGAAGAGCAACGCCATCCAAAGTGCAAGCGCCCACGCCCATCTCGAAGGGGCATGACGCCCCGAATGCCCTTCAGGCAGGCCAGCGCGCCAGGCACCCTCTGCCGGATAAATCAACTCCCTCGGAAAACACAACGGCTCTCCGTCCAACGTCATGCCGTCCAACTCGGATGCGAGAACATCAGGCAAGAACGCATGGCCACAGGAGGACATCGATTGCGCAGCCTCCTGGCCCAGGATGAGCTCCATCCCCCAGCCGGTCCATGGCAACCCACCCATGAAAGGGCGCAAAGCCTCCAAATAGGTGCTGTCCGTCGGAGAACAATTCGTCACAAAGCGTGCGCCAAAAACGTCTTCCAATACTGCAATGACCTTTGTGGCGCAGTTGTCTCGGAAGAAATCGTAGGCGTAGGTGGCATGCTCAGGCAAGGCATTCTGTTCGAGATGTGCTGCCAGGAGTCGGACATCCTCTTCGCCCAAATGCAGGACTTGTTCCTGCAGTGCTCGGCCCTGACGCAAGTAGATGTTTTGGAACCGCGGGTAGCGCTCCACCCCCAATTTGTAATCCATACGGCCCCTCACAAAACGAAGGTAAAAGCCGTCGTTCACCACAAACGTGCCGTAATTGAAGACCAAATCCACCCCGGTGTCCAAATCCTGGAGCCGGAAGGCGGTGTGCCCAAAGGCCGCATACAGTTCTGCCCCGGGGCTGGCGGTCAGAACGGAGAATTGCGCCTCCGGCGACAGGGATTCCGAGAAAGGCGAGGCGACGGCAGAAGAGGCGGCCGCCATGCCGCAGCATGCCAGCGACATCATCAGGGCCCAGGACCAAATGCCTTCCATCACCTTGGTGGCTGCACCCCAAAGCCAAACGTCCTTCAAAACGCCGTCCGCATTCTTGCGCACATGGACCTCCAGCACTCCTCCTGGTGCATGCACGGTGCGCTCCATGACAAGACCTTTTTCCTCCCTCATGTCGGAGAGGGCGGCCGCCACTACGCCCGTGCCGCAGCTGAGGGTTTCTGCTTCGACCCCACGCTCGAAGGTCCGCATGTGGAGGTGGCCCTTCGTCGCCCCCTTGGCAGCCACGTTCACATTGCAACCTTCAGGGGCATACCGTTCATGATATCGGATCGGACGCACCGCCTGAGGAAGCGCCAAGTCCTTGACCTCTTTCGCCGCATCCAACCATTCGACATGATGGGGAGAACCGGTGTCGACGAAGGAGGCGCGATGGGCCCCTTCAAGTTGAGGTGCGCAAGCCACAGGGGTGGCTGCCACGATCATGGAGATGCCAGGGCATCCATCGGGGCGAATGCGGCCTTTGTGGTCGCCATCCACCGCTTGAATGTGCACTTCGCGGTGTGTGGCATCCACTGCTCCTTGGGCTTGTGCCCATGCAAGGGCACTTCGGGTGCCATTGCCACAAAACGAGCGGGACCCGTCAGGGTTGCGAAAGTCCACGTGCAAGACATTGGGTGCACCTGGCTTCACCACCAACACCCCATCCGCTCCGACGCCATTTTCGCGGTCACAGATGCGTGCGATTTCAGCATGATCCCAGTCCGATGGCAGGACGCCTTCTTGGCGTCCGTCCACAAGGACAAAGTCATTGCCCGTGCCTTCCCATTTTTCATACTTGAGGCCCACAGCACGAAGGTAGGGTGACCCGGCAGGAAGTGGAGGACCCTCCCCCTATCTTTGGGTCATGCCGCAATCTGCGCGATCCACCGCATCCAAAGGACTGCTCGAGGCGTACAAAACGGCCCGTACTGCGCGCGCCATGTCCGACCTCTTTGAGGAGCACGCCCGACTGACCGCCAAATATGTTCATGCCTGTTCACGCGGACATGAGGTCATCCAGGTGGCCGCCGGACAGCGCCTTCTCCCCCAAGACTACGTCAGTTGTTACTACCGCGACGACAGCCTGTTGCTGTCCATGGGCGTGACGCCCAAGGAGCTGATGCTCCAACTTTTTGCCAAAAAAGACGACCCCTTTTCTGGGGGACGAACGTACTACAGCCACCCCAGCCTCAACCGACCTGGTCAGCCCAAAATCCCGCACCAAAGCTCTGCAACGGGCATGCAAGCCATTCCCGCTGCAGGCGCCGCCATGGGGTTGCAGTACCTGCGCCAAATGGAACTCCCTTCCCAAGCGGTTCAAGACGGCAAAGCAGCAGGGCTGCCTGAAGTGGAGGCCGTTCCGGGCATCTCCTTCTGCAGCATCGGCGATGCGGCCATCACAGAAGGTGAAGTGGCGGAGGCCTTTCACATGACAGCGCTGAAGAGCCTGCCCATGGTTTGGCTGGTGCAGGACAACGAATGGGACATCAGCGCCCACAGTTCAGAGGTGCGCTTCGGCGACGCGACGACCTTCGCCAAGGCATTTCCAGGGATCGAGGTGCTCTCTGTAGATGGCACGGACTGGGTGGCTTGCGACCAGGCCATGGCGCATGCCATCGATACGGCACGCCGAGAACAACGGCCTTTCTTGGTCCACGCCAGCGTCCCACTGCTCGGGCACCACACAAGCGGTGTGCGAAGAGAATTCTACCGCGACGACTTGGAAGAGGCTGCTGCGAACGACCCGCTCCCCAAATTGGAAGCCGCCCTCCTCGAAGCTGGCACGGAACGCGGCGCCCTCGACCTTCTGCATGCAGAAATCGAAGCCGAGGTTCAAGTGGCCTTTGATGAAGCGCGAGAAGCTGACGAACCTGAGGTATCTGACCTCCTGCCCCATCGATTTGCACCTGCCGCAGTTTTGGAAGAACGAGGGATCCGCCATCGTGAGGGTGGAGAATTGACCTTGATGGTGGATTGCGCACTGCACGCCATGCAGGAAATCATGGAGGACCACCCTGAGTCCCTGTTGTACGGTCAGGATGTAGGAGCGAGATTGGGGGGGGTGTTCCGTGAAGCGGCAACGTTGGGGACCAAGTTTGGCGACCACCGTGTCTTCAACACACCCATCCAAGAAGCCTTCATCATCGGCTCCACGGCCGGAATGAGTGCCACAGGTTGTCGGCCCATCGTCGAAGTTCAATTTGCCGACTATCTCTGGCCCGGGCTGAACCAACTCTTCACAGAGCTGAGCCGAAGCTACCTGCTGAGCAACGGTCAATGGCCAGTGTCCTCCCTCATTCGAGTGCCCATCGGGGCCTATGGCAGTGGAGGGCCCTATCACAGTTCCAGCATCGAATCGGTGCTGGCCAACATCCGCGGCATCAAGGTGGCCTACCCCTCCAATGGCGCCGACTTGAAGGGACTGCTCAAATCCGCCTACGAAGACCCCAACCCCGTGGTGGTCCTTGAACACAAGGGCTTGTATTGGTCCAAGATTCCAGGCACTGAAACGGCCAAAGTGATCGAGCCCGACCGCGACTACCGCGTCCCCCTCGGACAAGCCCGACGTGTGGTGGAAGCAGAGGACAAGGCCCTTCGGGAGCACGCATGTGCCACCATCGTGACTTACGGACGCGGTGTTCATTGGGCCTTGGAAGCAGTTCTTGCGTTTCCGGGACGCATCGACCTCATTGACTTGAGGTCCATACAACCCGTGGATTACAAAGCCATTGAAACCAGCATCGCCCGAACCAACAGGTGCTTGGTCCTGACGGAAGAGCCCGTGGCACACAGTTTTTCCCAAGCACTCGCAGGCCACATTGCAACGCGTTGTTTCCGCGAACTCGATGCCGCCCCAAGTGTTTTGGGCAGCATGGACCTCCCCGCCATCCCACTCAATGAAAGTTTGGAAGCCGCGGTCTTGCCCAATGCAAAGAAGGTTGAAGAGGCCTTGGCATCGTTGTTGCATCTTTGACCCCATGCATCGACAGACGCTTTGGTTGTTCCTCGCATTCTTGGCATCCAACACATCCCTCGCCCAATCGGATGGGTTCTCGGGACGATTCGTGCTGGATTGCCGACCTTCTTCTCCCAAGGGTTATTTTCCTTCTGAAGGACTGGAGGTTTGGGTGGATGGACCTCAACGGGTCAAAATTGTGGAACGAAGTGCTGAGGATTCGCTTGTCACCTATTTGCTGGGCACCAGTGTCGTCAAGGAATTTCGTTGGTTTGGGGAGCGCATCGCTCTGGCATCTGAGCGGCCCATGCCTGAATTCGCACACCCTGTCCGTGGGACAGATGGCACGCCCCAACCGCCCATGCCTTTTCCACCATTGGGAAAGGAAGGGTCTTTTTCATGCGGCGAAGGCTGTTCCTTTCATGCGACCACTGCGCAGTTTCTCGCCATCGATCCAAGCCGTTTTGGGCCACGAGGAGATTTGCATCACGTATGGACGGTGCCAGCAAACGTGCCAGTGATGTCCTCTGAGGAATTCCTCGATCGGTACCGCATCGATCCGCCGGAACAAGGGTTTTACCACTGATTGCAAGCACTTTGCACCCTTTGATGGGCGGCCCATCACCTTGGGGAGTGTGGGAGTGAACCGCTTCCATAAAGTTTTGTTCTATGGTCAACTACCCCATGGGCAATCCTTCCACCATCACCGTCAAGCACGTCGAGCGCTTGGGCCCCAAAGCGGTCCGGCTCACCCTCGACCCTGGTGCTCGTGCGGAAGAGTGGCGCAACATCCCCGGAGGATACATGACCTTTTGCCTCCCATGCGGAGATCCCATACTCTACCGCTCGTACAGCCTGGTGCATGCGCCTGACGCATTGTTGCCTCAAGTCGTAGTGAAGGAAACGGGAGGCTCCCAAGGCAGTGCCTATGTCAATCGGCAATTCAACCCGGGCATGGAAGTGATGGCCTTCCCCCCGCAAGGAAGGCTCTTTCCTGCCCATTGGGACGAGGAACCCATCCATGCAGTGTTGTTCGCTGCAGGAATTGGCATCACCCCATTGTACAGCGTAATGCAGCATTTGCTCGCCTCACCCTGGAACCACGAGATCACTCTGTTTTACGGCAACCGCAGGGTGTCTGACATTCTGCTGCGGGACGAACTTGAGGTGTTGGCAGCATTGCCGCAAGTGACCGTCAAACACATTTTGACGGACGGGAGTTTAGACGACGAACTTTACAACGGACGCATCAACGCCTCCAAAGCCATGTTGCTTTGGAACGAAGTCATCACGGACTTGCCCACCAAAGCGATGGTCTCAGGACCCCTCGGCATGAAAAAAGACGTGCTACGCGGGTTGGATTTGGCCGGAATTCCGGCAGAAAACATCCGTTCCGAGGATTTCCACCACCCACCACACCTGAAAGCGACCACAGCCCAAACATGCTCGGTGTCAGCGACATTGGGGACCCAAGAAGTGGCCTTTGAGTATTGTCCTCAGGAGGAGGGATTGGTCGAGGCCATTACCAAAAGGGGGCTTGAAGTTCCAGTCTCTTGCCGCGGCGGGGTGTGCGGAAGCTGTACCGCCAAAGTGGTCGAGGGCGAGGTGGCTGTGGAACACAGCTACGCCTTGACCAACAAAGAACGAAAGGACGGGATGGTGCTGTGCTGTCAAGCAAGGCCCGTATCGGACCACCTCAAGCTCTCTTTCAAGGGAGACCAATGAACTTGTGGGTCTGCAATGACAGACGCCACTCAGGGTCTTGCTGGACCTTGTCAATGACCATGGACATGACTTTTTCCCTTCGGTCCCACTCGGGCTGAAGGAACTTCGCGGTGCCGGGTGTCAGCTTCTCAGCGTGGCCTTCCGCCCAAGTCAAGTCGTGTTTGTTGACCACCACCACCTTGAGTTCGTCGGCTTCTGTGTACCATTCAGGGAGACAATCCTTGAATTTTTTGGGACTCAAGGTCACCCAGTCCCAAGATCCGCTTATCGGATGGGTCCCACTGGTTTCCAAGTGGGTGGACAACCCCGCCGCTTGCAACCGCTGTGTCAAGGCATCGAGGTTGTGCATGCAAGGCTCTCCTCCAGTGACCACCACCAAGGACAATCCCGAATCCACAGCCTCCTTGACAAGGGTTTCCACCTCGACTTGAGGATGGGCCTCGACAGGCCAGCTCTCTTTCACATCGCACCAAGCACACCCCACATCGCATCCCCCAAGGCGGATGAACCAGGCCGCATGGCCCGTCCAAGCGCCCTCCCCTTGCAGGGTTGGGAACCGTTCCATGACAGGGTATGTCACCGGTTTCGTCATGCGAGTTTGGCGTCCAAATCGAAGGCTGAGGCTCCTGTGATCTTGGCGGTCACAAAATCGCCGATGCGCAAATGACCATCGTGTTGGATGCGCACCTCGTTGTCCACATCGGGGCTGTCGTACTGCGTCCGGCCGACCCACAACCCATCTTCCAGACGGTCAATGAGGACCTTCTCGGTGCTTCCGATGCGCGCGACATTCAAAGATTCGCTGATGCCGGCCTGAATGTCCATGATCCGCTCCACGCGGGCCCGTTTGACATCCTCAGGGACATCATCGGTCATGGTGTAGGCATGGGTGTTCTCCTCATGGCTGTAAGTGAAGCAACCCAAACGGTCGAAGCGCATGCGCTCCACCCAACCTTGCAAATGCTCAAAATGTGCCTCCGTTTCCCCAGGGAAACCACAAATGAGGGTGGTGCGGATGGCGATGTCTGGCATCCGTTGCCGGATGGCATCGATCAATGCATCTGTCTTCGCCTCTGTGATGCCTCGGCGCATGGCCTTGAGCATTTCGTCCGTGCCGTGCTGCAAAGGCATGTCCAAGTAGTTGCACACATTGCTGCGCTCCTGCATGACGTCCAAGACATCCATCGGAAAACCGCTGGGAAAGGCGTAGTGAAGACGGATCCAGGCAATGCCTTCAACATCGCTGAGGCGACGCACCAAGTCCGCCAATTTGCGCTCTCTGTAAAGATCCAAACCATAGTAGGTCAAGTCCTGGGCAATCAAAATGAGTTCTGAAACTCCCTGTGCTGCAAGACTTTTGGCCTGGGACACCAAATCCTCGATGGGCGTGGAACGGTGCTTGCCACGCATGAGCGGGATGGCACAAAATGCGCAAGGACGATCGCATCCCTCGGCGATTTTGAGGTAGGCATAGTGTGCCGGGGTTGTGAGGAGTCGCTCGCCCACAAGTTGTTTCTTGTAATCGGCCCGCAGGGTCTTCAACAGCCTAGGCAATTCTCGGGTCCCAAACCATGCGTCCACTTCAGGGATGCCATCGGCCAATTCGTCTTTGTACCGTTCAGATAGGCACCCGGTCACATACACACGCTCGACTTGCCCTTCCTCCTTTGCCTGCGCGAAACGGATGATGGTGTCGATGCTCTCCTGCTTGGCCGCTTCAATGAATCCACAAGTGTTGACCACTACGATGCCGGCATCGTCCTGCTTGGACTCGTGCTCGACGTCAAAATCGTTGGCGCGCAACTGGGCCATCAGGACTTCGCTGTCGTAGATGTTCTTGGCACAACCAAGGGTGACCACGTTCACTTTTCGGGGCTTGAAGGATCTGGCTCTCATGGGTTGTTTTCAAAGGATTCAGGCAACAGACTGTCGACGAACTCCATGGGATGAAACTCTTGCAAGTCCCCCATTTGTTCCCCCACACCCACAAATCGAACGGGCACTTGAAGTTGATCGGAAATCGCCAAAACCACTCCGCCCTTGGCCGTTCCATCAAGTTTGGTAAGAACAAGCCCCGTGACATCGGTGACTTCCGTGAACCGCTTGGCTTGCTCCAGCGCGTTTTGGCCTGTGGAACCATCCAACACCAACCATACTTCATGGGGCGCATCGGGAACCACCTTGGACATGACGCGTTTGATCTTGCCCAATTCGCTCATCAAATTGACCTTGTTGTGCAAGCGGCCAGCGGTGTCGATCAGCACCAAGTCCGCCTTTTGGGCCACCGCGGACTGCAGCGTATCGAAGGCCACAGCAGCGGGGTCCGACCCCATGCCTTGGGCCACCACTTCCACCCCCACGCGCTGTCCCCATACTTTCAACTGGTCCACCGCTGCCGCGCGGAAGGTGTCAGCTGCCCCCAGCATCACCTTCATGCCTGAAGACTTGTAACGATGGGCAAGCTTGGCAATGGAGGTGGTCTTTCCCACCCCATTGACCCCCACGATCATGATGACATGGGGCCTTCCTTCGTTGGGAGGCACGCGGTAAGCCGTACTCTCTGTCCACGCGCGATCCTCGTCTTTGGTGATCAACCCAAGGACCTCCTCACGCAGCATGGTCATCAATTCCTCCTGGTCCACAAAAGCTTCCCAAGTGGCCCTTTTGCGGAGCCTGCCCAAGATGGCCTCAGTGGTGTCGACGCCAACATCAGACAAGATGAGGGCTTCTTCCAAGTCTTCCAACAAATCGTCGTCGATGCGACGCTTCCCGGTGAAAACCCGAGAAATGCGTTCCATGACACCCTGCTTCGACTTGGCCAAGCCCTGGTCCAGGGAGGCCTTCTTCTCGGAGCCAAACAGGCGATTGAAAAATCCCATCAGTGAGGTTGGTTTGAAAGAGATGAACAAAAAAATGGGCCGGATTCACGAGGAAACCAGCCCATCCGAATGCTTTGGTAGGGAGTGATGTCTCCTCAGTTCTTGGCGAACCAAGCCTTCACATCGTCGTTGTGCACCACCTCTTCTTTGAACATGTAGGCACCCGTCTTGGGGCTGCGCACCATTTTCATCACCTTCGTGTGCTGGCGACCACCTCCGGTCTGCAGCGATGCTACTGTCTTCTTAGCCATAGTTGCTGAATTTCAGGGGTTAACGACTGGTTACTTGATCTCTTTGTGCAAAGTGGAGCGACGGAGAATGGGGTTGAACTTCTTCACCTCCATGCGGTCGGGTGTGTTCTTGCGGTTCTTCGTTGTGACGTATCGTGACGTGCCTGGCATGCCAGATTCTTTGTGCTCTGTGCACTCCAAAATCACTTGAACGCGGTTTCCTTTCTTCGCCATAGTTTCCAGAATTGGTTTGCAAAGATAGCGAATTCTCCCGTTTGCGCAATGCCTTTTGCACACCCTTGCGTGAAGAAGCCTTTCCACCCCACAATCCCCGCGCTTGTTGGACGTTTAGATTCGTAGAACCCATGGCGAAGAACACCCTACTCTCCGACAAAGATCCTGAATCTTCATCCAACGGAAGCAAAGGCAAACGCAAAAAGCGTACTGCTCGAGCTTCAGCAGCGAAGAAAAAAACGGCCCCCAAGGCCGCATGGTGGACCACACTCCCGGGGATACGCCAAGCCAGAGAAACCTGGGGAGATGAGCGGGTCCGTACGGTGGCTGGACTCGTTTCCCTCGCCCTTGCCTTGGTCTTTGCCCTTTCCATCCTCTCGTCGTTTGTGACCGGCCGTTTGGACATTCGCTTGATCCAAAACGCGGCCAACCCAGATGCCCTCGAAGCTTTTCACAACATCCTGGGAAGCTTGGGGGCCCACATTGGTTACTTCTTCGGGCGGCAAGGATTGGGTGCAGGTGCCCTGGGCATTCCCTTTCTGCTGGGGCTTTTGGGCCTGCGCTGGTTGACGGAGCGCAGCTACCTTCCCCTGGCCAAGACCTTTCGTCTGACGGCCTTTTTGGCCTTGTTCATCCCGTGGACCCTTGCCTTCCTCACACAAACCACCCCCGAAGGCATTGCCTTGGCCACCAGCGCCCTCGACGACCACATCATTGGGGCGAGTGGCTTGTGGTTGCTCGGCCAATCCATGCACGTTGCTGGATTCACTGGCTCCGCCGTTTTTCTCATCATCACCGTGGCGGTGATGATGGCCTTCAATGCGCCGAGCCTTTGGAAGGGCATCGAGCATCGGGTGGGTGCTTGGTTCAATTCTGGAGAGGAGGCCATGATGGAGGAGGACGCCCAAGACGAGGCAGCCGTGCAACAAGCGGCAGCCTCTACGGATGGGCCAATGGAGGGGACCACCCCACCCCATTCCCCATTTGCCAACCTTTTGGTGAAGCGAGAGGCTCTTACAGAGGAGGAAACGGCGCCGGAAGAGGCAGGGGAAGATCCTTCTGACGATTCACAAGAAGCCCAAAAGGCCCAAGACTTGACAGCCTCGACCGACGAGGCTTCAGTGGAGCCAACAACAGAGGACGTGCCCTTCGAAGTGCAAGCGCCCGAACCCGTTGCCGACACGGAGGAGGAGGAGGAGATGGCATCTGACACAGCGCTTGCAACAGAGCAGGAGTCTTCTGAAGCTCCTGCCAGCGGCGATGTGGAGTTTGAGGTGAAAGAAGTGCAGGAGGAAGAGACCTTGAGCAGCGAAGAACTGAAAGATCTGTCGGAAGAGTTTGGCGAAGAGTACGACCCCACACTTGATCTGGGGAGGTTCCAACTCCCCAACCTCGACATGCTTGTCAACCATGGAGACGGCAAGCACCGTGTGACGGACGAGGAGCTGACGCAGAACAAGGAGAACATTCTACAGACCTTGGCCAACTTCAAAATCGAAGTCAGCAAAATCACTGCAGAAGTGGGGCCGACGGTCACACTGTATGAAATCGTTCCCGCTCCAGGAATCCGCATCAGCAAAATCAAGAACCTCGAGGACGACATCGCCCTGAGCCTTGCAGCACTTGGCATCCGCATCATTGCCCCGATTCCTGGTAAAGGGACGATTGGCATCGAAGTGCCCAACTCCAATCCCGATGTGGTGAGCATGCGGACACTGATTGCCAGTGACAAATTCCAGAATTCAGATGCTGCCCTGCCCATTGCTCTGGGCAAGACAATCAGCAACGAGACCTACGTCTTTGACATGGCCAAAATGCCGCACTTGCTCATGGCGGGGGCCACTGGCCAAGGAAAGTCGGTGGGCCTCAATGCCATGCTTGTGAGCATGCTGTACCGCCGACATCCGTCGCAATTGAAGTTTGTTCTGGTGGACCCCAAGAAAGTGGAACTCACCCTCTACAACAAGATTGTGCGCCATTACCTCGCTCAACTTCCGGAAAGCGAGGACGCCATCATCACCGACACCTCCAAGGTGGTGTCTACGCTGAACAGTTTGTGCGTGGAGATGGACCAGAGGTACGAACTGCTGAAGGCTGCGCAATGCCGAAACCTCAAGGAATACAACGCCAAATTCGTCAAGCGAAAAATCATTCCCGGTGCGGCTTCCGGCCACCCCGACAATGGTTCTGAGCTGCACAGCCAAGGCCACCACTACATGCCATACATTGTTTTGGTGGTGGACGAGTTTGCCGATTTGATCATGACGGCGGGCAAAGAAGTGGAGACCCCCATTGCCCGCCTGGCACAATTGGCTCGGGCCATTGGCATCCACCTGATCATCGCCACCCAGCGTCCATCGGTGAACATCATCACAGGCACCATCAAAGCCAACTTCCCCGCAAGGGTTGCGTTCAGGGTGACATCCAAAATTGATTCGCGCACCATCCTCGACGCAGGTGGGGCAGATCAACTCATCGGCAGAGGCGATTTGTTGATGAGCACAGGCAACGACCTCATCCGTTTGCAATGCGGCTTTGTCGACACCCCTGAAGTGGAAGAAATCTGTGAATTCATCGGGTCGCAGCAAGGCTACCCCACTTCCTACACCCTCCCTCCCCCACCTGCGGAGGCCAGTGGTTCCGGAGGCTCTCTGGAAGACGACGAGCGCGACCCCATGTTTGAAGATGCCGCGCGGGTCTTGGTCTTGCACCAACAAGGATCCACGTCGTTGCTGCAGCGAAAACTCAAACTTGGCTACAACCGCGCAGGTCGATTGATTGACCAATTGGAGACGGCAGGCATCATCGGCCCCTTCGAAGGAAGCAAGGCGAGAAAGGTCTTGGTGCCCGACGAAGCAAGTTTGGAACAGATGTTGCAGTCAAGCTCCACAACAACCGAGTAAATTTGTCCCATGCGGAAGACTTCCTTCATCCTTTTTGGCCTGGCTTTGGGCTTCGCCTCCTCTCCCTCCTTGCACGCTCAGGATCCTGATCTGTTGCTGAATCGCTTGAACGAGAAGGCCCAGACCTACAGTGCCTACGAAATCGCCTATTCAAGCACCTTGGTGGACCTGAAAAACGATTTTGAATTGACCCAAACGGGCATGGTCCAAATCGAAGGCAATCGCTTTCACCTGCAGCTAGGAGGTGACTATGTCATCTACAGCGACGGAGAAACCGTGTGGACCTTCGAGCCTGAAATGAACGAGTGCTATGTCGACGATATGGAAACCATGCGCGAAGAGGGCATGGATCCGGCGAAGCTGTTCACTGTTTGGGAGGAAGACTTCAGGCGCGAATGGATGGGCAGAGCGCAGGTCGAAGGAAAGGATTGCGCCCATGTGAACCTATACGCCGGGGAAGACAAACCCTACCACACCCTCCAGTTGTTTGTGGACGATGCCGCCATGGAAGTGACACGCATTGTCATGAAAGGCCGCGAGGGCAGCGATGTGACCTACACCGTGACCTCCTTCTCGACCACATTGAAGGTCACACCTGAGATGTTCATCTTTCCCAAGTCGAAGCATCCAGGTGTCGACATGATCGACAACCGGATTTAAGCCAAACGTCCCTCATTCAGAATCCCGGAGGGTCCCGTCAGGCGCGTAGGTATCCGGGAACAAATTTCTGTAAGCCTCTGGCACCGGAATCACCTCCTCTGTTTCTGGATCCCAGAACAGCCTTGGCACAAAAGGCGCCAATGGAGGAAGCGTGTCGAGACGGGCCCATGCCAAATCTTGGAACCTGTGCAAGGTCCACGTTTCATTGTGCCATGCCCCTCCCTCCTCGCGCTGGTCCCAAATCAACGGAGTGAGCAAAGGCTGCACCCAATCGCGAATGTGGGGGTGGCGTCGAATGCCGGCATCGAGCACAGCATCATGGGCAAGTCGGGCATATTTCCCAGGCTCACTGCCAGTCAACGCCCTGTACTTCTCCAAGGTGGCGCGCAAAGATGAATCCCCCCATTGTACTTGGCCAAAGAGCGGCAGCGTCACACGCCATTGGGACATCAAACCTCCTTCCACAAAGGGCATTTCCGCCAATTCAGGATGTCCAAACAAGACGAAGGCGGAACTGTCGTTCATCTGAAGCTCAGTCTGCAAGGCGGCCCACATCGAGCGCGACGAGCGCCCTGCCACAGACACAATCACATTGCGCGCGTAAGGTGTCACGTGGTCCGCAAGCCTCCCCACAGAGCTTGAACTGGCCGTCACCGTGTCGATCACGGCAAACTTCAAAGAGTCGCCCTCCAACATCCATTTGGCGCGCTGAGCTGCATTGAATTGAGCCTCAAAATGCGCCTCTAGGGCCAGATCGCTGCCGCCAGTCACCACGAGCATGACATGGTCGGTATCGTGCGCTGTCGACACCCATTCAGCCAACTGCTCGGTCATGGCCCATTCGGAGGCCACGGCTTGCCGCACCGCCCCTCCACGTTCCACGTAACGCTGTGGCTGTTCCGTCAACAACACGTGCTCCCGACCAAACCTGTCCACCTTGGGGGCGGCCACACCCAAATTTTCGCGCATCAAAGGACCAATCACAATGTCTGCCCTAGCGATTTGAAGGTTGGAAAACTGCAGGTTCCCCAAGGAATCTACGACTTCATCAACCACTTCGAGATGCACGGGAACTCCGGCCTCGGCCAGTTGCCCCACCGCCAATTCGACACCGTGCAGATGCTCCAAAGCAATCTCACGCAGCCGCTGCGCGCGGCGAGGCAATGCCCCTCCCGCCACCGTGTCCACCTGAAGTCCAAAAGGGAGGATGACCAAAAACTCGAGGGTGTCCACCCTCCCAGAATCCACAGGATCGCCCCACACGCCTTGTGCACGCGCTGCCTCCCCTGAGCCCAAAAAGAGGATCAGCAGGAAAGCAAGCGTCAAAGGCTTGGTGCTGAGGTGGTGTTGGTTCATTCCCATTCGATCGTCGCAGGGGGCTTGGAGCTGATGTCGTAGACCACCCTGTTCACTCCACGTACTTTGTTGATGATGTCGTTGCTCACCTTCGCCAAGAAATCATAAGGCAGGTGACACCAATCCGCCGTCATGCCGTCGGTGCTGCTCACGGCGCGCAATGCGACAGCATTCTCGTACGTCCGCTCATCTCCCATCACGCCAACACTCTGCACGGGAAGCAAAATGGCCCCGGCTTGCCAAACATCGTCGTAGAGTCCTGCGTCGCGAAGGCCCTGGATCCAAATGTGGTCCACCTCTTGAAGCACGCGGACCTTCTCCGCCGTGATGTCTCCCAAAATACGGATGGCCAGCCCCGGGCCAGGGAAAGGATGCCTTCCCAAAATGCGCTCCTTGATGTTCATGGCCCTTCCGACACGGCGCACCTCGTCTTTGAAGAGAAGCCGCAGCGGCTCGACGACCTCGAGCTTCATGTAGTCCGGAAGTCCTCCAACGTTGTGGTGGCTTTTGATGGTGGCCGATGGCCCACCTGTGGCACTCACCGATTCGATGACATCCGGATAGATTGTGCCTTGGCCCAACCAACGGGCCCCTTCCACTTGTTGGGACGCCTCGTCAAAGACCTCGATGAAGACACGGCCGATGGCCTTGCGCTTGGTCTCGGGATCGGACTCCCCGGCAAGTGCCTCCAAGAACTGATCGCCCGCACGAATGCCGCGCACATTCAAGCCCATGCCCTCGTAGTCCACCAAGACCTGTTCGAACTCATCCTTACGGAGCAAGCCGTTGTCGACAAAAATGCAATGAAGCCGGTCCCCAATGGCCCGGTGCAAGAGTTCCGCGGCCACCGTGGAGTCCACTCCACCGCTCAGGCCCAAAATCACCCGGTCCCCGTCCCCAATTTGCTGTTGCAAGTCGGCCACTGTCGATTCCACGAAGTTGTCCGGGGTCCAAGATCCCGAGCAGCCGCAAATGCCCATGACGTAGTTCTTGAGAAGAATGGGGCCTTCTTTGCTGTGCCACACCTCCGGGTGGAATTGGATGCCCCACACCTGTTCAGTCTTCGATCGGAACCCTGCATGCTCCACATCGTTGGTGCTGCAAATCACTTCGTAGCCATCGCCGATGCTTAAAATCGTGTCGCCATGGCTCATCCAAACTTGGGAGCCAGCGGTCATGCCGCGCAACAAATCATCCTCGCCGTTCAACTGCGCAAGGTGCGCACGTCCGTATTCACGCGTGTCGCTTGCCTCCACTTTCCCTCCCTGTGTGTGGGCCAAATACTGCGCGCCGTAGCACACCCCAAGCAAGGGCACATGCCCCACAATGCTGGACAAATCAGGGTCCGGAGCCTGTGCGTCGCGCACGCTGTGGGGGCTGCCAGACAGGATCACCCCTTTGCATCCTTCGGGAAGGCCTTGGTAGGCATTCCACGGAATGATTTCAGAGTAGACATTCAGCTCGCGCACGCGTCGCGCGATCAATTGCGTGTACTGCGACCCAAAGTCGAGAATCAAAATCCTTTCCTGCATGGGGCAAATGTATCGAGGGGATCCTGCGTCAAGCGTCCCCAGTGGGCGCTACTTTTGCACGGAATTCTCACGTTTCGCACATGCCCCAGTCCACGCTCTTTCCCCATCTCGCCCAGCGGCGCATCGTGCTGGCGAGCCAAAGCCCTCGAAGACGTGAACTCATCTCCATGTTGGGACTCCAAGTGGAATGTCTCGCCAGGGACGTGGACGAATCATGGCCCTTGCGCATCGAGGGGGCCGAGGTGGCCGAATTCGTGGCCCGAAAAAAAGCCGTGGCCTACCGTGACGTGCTTTCTGAGGATGATGTTCTCGTGACGGGGGATACCGTCGTGGTGCTCGAAGGCAAGGTGTTGGAGAAGCCCCGATCCGAACAGCACGCCAAGGACATGCTCCGCGCCTTGAGTGGCCAAACCCACACGGTGGCCTCGGCCGTGGCCGTGACAACACTTGCAGGAGGCACCCAAAGTGCTTTGGATACTTGCGAAGTCACTTTCGCCTCCCTCTCCGATGCATTCATTGATTTGTACGTGGCAAGTGGCTCCCCCATGGACAAGGCAGGGGCCTATGGCGTCCAAGATTGGATGGGACTCGTGGGCGTAACTCACATGAAGGGTTCGTTTTACACAGTTATGGGGATGCCCACTCACCGACTTTCTGAACTTTTTCTGGCCCTTTGACCCAGGACCTGAGCTCAGTCCAAAAGTGAGCCAACTTGTTGATTTTTAACAAGAAAAGAGTAAAAATCGGTGCAGCATCCACGTCAGAGAGTACGAGTCACATCCAGAGATGCGAAAAAAAGTGAAAACCAATTGAACAATTGGAACCCGACCCGGTTGTAGGTTTGTTCACAGGACACACTTCTATGTTCTCATCTAATCTTAAGTTATGATTTCTACCATTCTCTCGGCGGTTCAGGCGATGGCCTCGGACGACTACGTCGGCTTTACTTTTTTCGTGGGCTGCATGGCCATGATGGCTGCGTCTGCGTTCTTCTTCCTCTCCATGAATTCCGTGGAAGGCAAGTGGAAAACTTCACTTCTCGTGAGCGGCTTGATCACCTTCATCGCTGCCGTTCACTATTTCTACATGCGCGACTACTGGGCAAGCGTTGGTGAATCACCAACCTTCTTCCGTTACGTCGACTGGACACTCACCGTGCCATTGATGTGCGTGGAGTTCTACCTCATTTTGAAGGCTGCAGGCGCCAAGACCGACCTCCTTTGGAAGTTGATCGGTGCATCTGTGGTGATGCTCGTCACGGGCTACTTTGGCGAGGCTGTCTACATGGACGGATCTGGACCAGCCGTATGGGGCTTGGTTTCTGGTTTGGCCTACTTCTACATCGTGTACTTGATTTACGCAGGCGAAGCCAAGCAATTGGCGAACGCTTCTAGCCCTGCCGTTCAGAAGGCACACGGCATTCTGTGCAAGTTTGTGTTGATTGGTTGGGGCATCTACCCACTCGGTTACATGATCGGCACTTCAGGCTGGTACGATTTTGTGGACGTTCTTCCATTGAACATGGACGTGGTGTACAACATCGGCGACGCCATCAACAAAATCGGTTTCGGTTTGGTGATCTACTCTCTCGCGGTCAGCGACAAGTAATCTCCAGTACCTTTATTCTGAAGACGTGACCTGTGAAGGGTCGGAAACCAAGTGTTTCCGGCCCTTTTTTTTTGTTTCTTGATCCACGACATGACAGCTACTCCACTCTCTCGAACATCACCATGGACAGGGCCCATCGCGGTCACCCTTTGCGCAGCCTTGGGGCCTTGGCTGGTGACGGAAGCCACATGGACCTGTGGGGTATGCGCCGGGCTCTTTGTCGCCGTCGGGTTGCCGCATGGCGCCGTGGACCACATCACGTACCACCATGCCTTGGGCCAATCCGCCAAAACAGCTCCTTGGCGGTTTGTTGGCCCCTACATGGCCGGCCTTGTCGCCTTCGCATGTTGGCTCCTGTGGATGCCCGTGCCGGCCACCTGGGCGTTTTTGGCGCTTTCTTCCTGGCACTTTGGACAAAGTCACATCTCAGGCCCCTCCAGTGCATGGACTGACCGCCTGCGAGGATGGGCGTTGGGGGCCGTGCTGATTGGCACCCTGCTCAACGCACAGCGTGCTCCCTCTGTAGAGGTGATGCTTCATTGGATGTCGGCCGTTGAAGCCACGCACATCCTCGACCTCGTCGCTGCAATGCTCCCGTGGGCCGTGGGGCTCTGGGCGGGCGCTGGGGCCGTGGGCTTTTTGAGGCACATGTCTGACAGGAGGAATGACGACAAGGCCGCAGTCCCCTTGGAGGCCATTGAATGGCTGCGCGAAGGGGCATGGCTGGCCGCCATGTGGCTGCTCGCCACCAACTCGGGCTTGCTTTGGGCCTTCACGGCGTACTTCTGCCTGGGCCACGCTGTGGATTCCTGGCG
>TARA_B110000003_G_scaffold118819_1_pt1 | contig 25324 bp, 25 predicted proteins | sample TARA_B110000003 | Tara Oceans TARA_B110000003 (sample SAMEA4396424) | marine metagenome | biome: Westerlies Biome; feature: [SRF] surface water layer (ENVO:00010504); material: water (ENVO:00002006), including particulate matter (ENVO:01000060) such as... | depth 5 m
ATTGAAGATTGTTTAGAAGTTTCAAAAGCAATTAATATACCTGTGGTCTTTGATACTCACCATTATGAATGTTATAAACTTTTACATCCAGATGTTAAATTTAAACCAGCAGGTGAATATATTCCAGAAATTTTAGAATCATGGAATAGACGTGGTATTAAACCAAAGTTTCATGTTAGCGAACAGGGATCTGGTAGGACAGGTCATCACAGTGATTATATAGAGGTTATACCTGATTATTTATTGGAAATTCCTAATAAATATGGAGTAGATATTGATATAATGATTGAAGCAAAAATGAAAGAGCAAGCTATATTTAAATTATATACTAAATACCCTTTTATGAATTGTAAAATAGGTGAGAGTACCACCATTTTATGTTTACCATCTAAAGAGTTTATAAACAAGCATATACAAGATTGTGAGTGTTGTGGAGGAAATAAGATAAAGAAAAAAAGGTTAGTTTTGGTAGACTCATTATAAATAGTAGGAAATTACAAAATTTTTTTGCACAGGCGAAAAAATGCAGGTTTAGTAAAATCTGATAAAAAATATATATTATACTATTTATATATAATAATGGATGCAGTTATAGTTGGACTAGTCGGATTAGGAGGTTTATATGCAATTTCAAATCAAAAAGAAGGTGAGGAAGGGTTTACAAATAATTCCTTACCTAATCAACATATTCCTCCGAAAAATTATCCTATTCAAAGTAATAATTTACAAAAAAATGTGAACAAGTATCAAAATGCTAATCAAGCAACAGATAAGTATTTTAATAAAAATGTTTATGAACAACAAGTACAGAAAGATACTAATGCGGGTAGTAACTTACCAACCAATCAATATAAATCGCTAACAGGTAGTGAAATTGACACTAGTAATTTTAAACATAATAATATGGTACCATTTTTTGGTTCAAAAATTAGAGGTCGTAGTGGCCCAGGACAAGAATCAAGTATTTTAGATAATATGCAAGGCGCTGGAAGTCAACATAGAAAAAAACAAGAGCAAGCACCATTATTTAAACCACAAGATAATGTTCAATGGTCTCATGGTATGCCGAATCATTCTGATTTTTTTCAGCAAAGACAAAATCCTAGTATGAGTATGAATAATGTAAAACCTTTTACATCGCAACAGGTTGGACCAGGTTTAAACAAGGGTTATGGTACTTCTGGTAATGGAGGATTTAATTCTGGAATGGAATCTCGTGATAAATGGTTACCTAAGACAGTAGATCAATTGAGAGTAGAGACAAATCCTAAATTGACATTTGGTCTAGAAGGACATCAAGGACCTGCTCAATCTGTAATTAAAAATTTGGGTGTTCAGGGTAAAATGGAAAAAAATCAACCTGATACCTATTATATTAATGGCCCTGATAGATATTTCACTACAACTGGAGCAGAGAAGGCTCAAACAGCTCAAGCAATTCAAACAATGGGTTTTGTAAACAGACCTACAACTACAACATCATATGAGGGCGCTGCTGATGGTCCTGTAGGTCCGGCTGCTCCTGAAAATTACTCTGCTTTAGCAAAAAATGAACATGTTTATGGTAGTCAAATGGGAGGTGTTGGAGTTACGGGAGGTAGCGCTACAGATGGTGATTATGGATTACAAGGTCATACAGTTAGAGCAAATAATCGTAATACAACAAAACAACCAGTAGAATTTGGTGGTGTGCAAAGTATGATTGGTGCTGTCATAGCTCCTCTTCTAGATGTTCTTAGACCATCTAGAAAGGAAAATGTTGTAGGAAATCCTAGATCAGAAGGTAATGTACAACAATTGGTTAGTGGCGAGTATGTTATAAATCCTGGTGATAGACCAAAAACAACAATTAAGGAAATGATGGTTGGTAAAGGTAATAAAAATTTCCTTCAAGGTCAAGGTACTGCGGCATATCAAGTTTCAGAACAACAAGCTATATATAATCAACGAGATTCAACAAATACAGCGGAGATATGTGCAGGTGGTGCACCATATGGTGTGAGACAAGAGGATTTATATTTTCAGAATCAACGTAATAACGCTAATAAAACTCAATGTGAATACACTCCTCAAGGTAACGCTAGTCAATGGAATAATAGTATGAATATGAAAATTGATACGAAACGTGGTACTAGCGATATTAATAGGGATGTAGTTCCTTCTAATATGCCGTATTCTGGTCCAAATATGGAAACATATGGGAAAATTAATGCTCCTCAATATTATAATGAGTGTGCTAGTTGTGATAGAATACAACCAGATATCTTGAGTGCATTTAAATCAAATCCATATACACAAAGTTTACATAGCCATTCTTAATAATATTTTTAGTTGTTAATACATATTAAAAATATCAATATAATTAAAGTAAATGACTACTAGTAATTTAAATATTCATATGGACATTGAAGAAAGATTAGAATACTTTATTAAAGCACAAAAAATCCCCAATATTATATTTCATGGTCCATCTGGATCAGGTAAAAGAACTATTGTTAATAATTTTATCCGAAAGATTTATAATGACTGTAATGATCTAAAAAAGCAACATGTAATGTACGTTGATTGTGGTCATGGTAAAGGTATAAAATTTATTAGAGATGAGTTAAAGTTTTTTGCAAAAACTAATATTCATACAACTGGAGATATTGTTAAAAGTATAATACTTTTAAATGCTGATAAATTAACAATTGATGCTCAATCTGCTCTAAGAAGATGTATTGAATTATTCAGTAACACTACGAGGTTTTTCATAATTGTTGAAGATAAATTTAAATTGTTACGACCAATATTATCAAGATTTTGTGAGATATTTATTAATCATCCAAAAATTAATGGTAACATCATTAATTTACATAAACATACTACATTAAATACTTTTGATACTACAAAATATGATAATAATAGAGTTATATATTTAAATAATCAACTAAAAAAATTACCTAAAAAATTTAATCAAGAAAATATTATAAAATTATCTAATAAATTATATCAAAAAGGGTATAGTGGATTAGACTTGATGAGTGTAATAGAAAAACACGATATAGATTTATTAAAAAAGTATAGATTATTAACTACGTTTTCAAAAATAAAAAAAGAGTTTAGAAATGAAAAAATGATTATTTATTTTATTATTGTGTTCACTTTTTTTCGTTCGGATCACAATTTAGAAAATATCTCTTTTATTTAAATGGATGACTTTAATCTAGGAAGTTTAAATGAGTCTCGTAACGAATGGGTTTCAAGACTTATGAATGTTATGACACCAAATATCGTAGATGGTTTTAAAGCTATATTTACGGATTCATATACTTTGTGTATAGAGAATGATGAAGTTGAAAAATATCTGATGACATTTCAAAATTTCATCACTAGAATTCCCAAATGGAATGATGATCTTATTAATTCTGAAGTAGAACGTATTACTAATAATAGTGGTTGTGGTTATTTAGAAGATTTAATTACTTGTGTTCACGTAGTTCAATTGAAAGCTCTTACATGTATTAGAGTAGGACAGAAACAAAAAAAGGTTGATATTGATATTCCAAAACTTAAGGATTTTATTCATAAATGTTACATACATGTTGCTAGAAAGTTATATGCTAATATTTTTCTTTTTGAGAAAGATATTCCAGCATTACAAAAACAAAAAAACAGTCGCGAATTTGAATTAATAGTAAAAGAAGGGGTTATTAATGCTGTTAGAGAATCTATTCCTGTTGAACAAATATTGCGCAGTTATTTAGATGAAACAACTGAAGAGGATGTAGAAGTTCAAGAAGAAATAATTGAAGAAGAGAAACCTTTAGCTGATGATAATACTATTACTCGTGAAGTTACTGAAATATTAAACAAAGACGAAGAAGCTATGGTTCTTAAAACCACAGATAATCTAGTTATTAGTAAGGAAAATACACCAATTAAGTTGGATATTGTAGATACATTATCCAATAACAGTGTATCTGATACAGGTTCACTAATCTCATCAGAAGATGTCGTTAGTTCAGACGTAAATAAATCAATCAAATTTAATGACACTGATCGTGCTATGACACCTAACGGATTAGAAGAGAATATAGCTGCTCCGAAAACAATTGAGAGATTGGAAAAAATTAGTCATGATAATAATGAAAAACGTAAATTAGAAGAAATGGATGATTTTGATGATGATGATGATGATAAATTAACTATAGGTGCACCTATTGCTAGTTCCGCTTTAAGTAACATAGAAACTATTTCACCCAAATCTAATCCTCCAATTTTATTAGATAATATTGAAGTTTTATCGTAAATACGTTAAAATTATATTTTAAAGTTAATATATAATTTTAATATGGACAATTTAGTCGTACTAGCAATTTCAGCATCAGTTGTTTACTTTTTTTTCAAATTCATTGAAATGAGATTTATCAACAAAGAATCAGAACCATTAAAAGGTTTAATGAAGGATTCTGTATTCGTAGCTATGGCTACAGGTTTAGGTGGTTTCGTAGTAGAACAATTGGGCAGTTTAACAGGAGATAGCGTATCTAATTCTGCGCCACATGTGTTTACGGATGATCCTGGATTTTAATTAATAAATTTTAAGATATAACAAGACATGAAATAAACAAATCCTCCCCATAATACATCAATTATAGCTAGATTCATATCCCATTTATCTATTACTGCTCCAGCAGTAAAATCATATACTCCATATAAAACGATTCCAAATACTGCTCCAAAAGATAAACAATCGTAGAGTGTTATATGTTTTATATCAATCATTGGTAATACAAATTTATTTAGTCCTACAACCATCAAAGTGTATGCTATAAAAGCATACAATATATTTGTTTCCATCTTTTGATTTTGAATATTTTTAATCATAATATGATATCTGGGTCCCATTATTATGGATATCCATAATACATCTAACACTAATAATGTAAAAGTTGATATTAATCTATGTTTTAAAGTTAACATATATTAATATTTGAGATATTAATTATTTACTGATACTTCTGTCATATCATCATTACCATTACTTTTAGTTTGATCTTCTAAGTTATCTATATTTATTAGATACTTCATATGATTTTTTTTTAGTTTTTTTCTAGAAATCTTAAAACAGCTAAATTGTTTTCTCTCTAATTGTGCCACTGGTGTATGATTATGTACATTACGAGCAATCATTTTATATAATTTGAATTCTGGATATCTTTCCTCACCATTCTTTTTATACAAAATATTTTTACCCTTATCATCTGTACACCAATCAACTACTAATTGTTGTACATCATCTAATTCATCATATGTTAATATATCTTCAGGATCATCTAAAAAATAATCAAATAAAGAACATCCTAGTCTACATAAATCAAAACTATAATTGGGTTCTAATCTTGCTTTATCAGCATTAAAAAATGGTTCACAGTTATATTGTGTAGCAGCGTCTTCGCCTGGAGCAAAACTATCACTACATATAGTTTTACCATTAAATTTATATATAGATCTACCAAAATCTATTATTTTCCAAATTCTACCAAATGAAGGTACTTTATAGTATGTTGAATTAAAACAGTAATAAATATAAGGTTTATCTGTTTCTACGCACATCACATTATTTGTATGTAAATCATTATGTGTAAAATCAAAAACCTTTTGATATGTAATTAGTTGCATATTTATTTGCATTAATATTGCAACCCATTCATCTGGATCTATATCTTTATCCATCATATATGCATCTAATGTTTCTTTACATGATTCTAGACATATCATGTCTACTGGAAAATCTTCTATATGGGTAAATATTTGTTCTTCTTCATCATCAATCATGGATGATGTAATAGTTTCACTACAATCTTCACTATCTTCTTCTGAAGAATTATCACCGCTACCATCACTATCACCATCACCATCAGTTGTATTGGATGATCTAGATGAACATGTAGTATGAGAATGACATGACATTTTACTATCACTATTTGACGAGACAATACTATCTATCTCCTTGATACTACTAACATCGTTTAATGTTATTTGTTTATTTGTAGAAGTGTCATTAACACCTAATAATTCAATATCTACATTTGAATCATCTATCTCTTTACCAAATTGTAAGCGCTTCTTTCTATCTCTAGAATCTGATTCACAAACCATGTCATAAAATGCTTCGTCAATAGTAAATAAACTATTTTTATGAGTATTAAAGAAAGGTGATTCCGCCAGATATTCCATATCATCAAATATATTTACCTTATAATCTTTTAAATTGGCAAGATACGAACCATAAAAGTCTAATCCATGTACAAATCCTGTCTCATTTAATAATTTACTTGTTAAATATGAGAAAAAAGAATCAGTATATGCTGAATTATAATGATTTTGTACTTTAGCATGACATGAGTGATTGTTATCTATTTTAGGTAAATTAAATATATTTACGTCCGTATGATCATATTTACCAACTAAATATTTAATTGGATCTAGTAATGGAGAGAATTTGACAAATACCTTAGTTTCTCTCTCGGTTGAATCTAATGAGTCTACTATTTTACAATTGAATTCATTAAAGCTAGGTCTGTCAGTTATGGAAACTATTTGATTTCGCTGATTCAAATTGATATTATTATAATTTGTATTGTTTAATACAAAAAATTTATCATACAGGGGGACATAATTTTGAACATTTTTTAAATTCAAATTATCTGAGTTTTCTAAAGTTTTTAGAAAGTCCGTTTTATTTTTAACATATTCAATATTGAATTGAGTCATTAGGTTCTAATCATATTTATTAATATTTATTTAAACTTAAAATTCGCGTAATATAAATTAGACTTTTTTATAACTTTAAATTAATATGACGCTTGAATTAAAAAAATGGGATATGAGAAATATATCATTTAAACCAGATGAAAATAAAGGACCTGTAATTGTTTTAATTGGTAGGAGGGATACTGGTAAATCTTATTTAGTCAGAGATTTATTATATTATCATCAGGATATTCCTATTGGAACTGTTATATCAGGAACAGAGGCTGGTAATGGGTTTTATGCAAGTCATGTACCCAAATTATTTATACATGATGAATATAATTCTGCAATTATAGAGAATATTTTAAAAAGACAAAAAACTGTATTGAAGCAAGTTAAAAAAGAGATCGCTGCTTATAAAAAAACCAATATTGATCCAAGAGCCTTTGTTATTTTAGATGATTGTTTATATGATGCAGGTTGGACTAAAGATAAAATGATGAGACTTCTTTTCATGAATGGTAGACATTGGAAAATCATGCTTATTATTACAATGCAATATCCATTGGGTATTCCACCTAATCTAAGAACAAATATTGATTATGTTTTTATATTGAGAGAACCTTACATCGCTAATAGAAAGAGAATTTATGAAAATTATGCTGGTATGTTCCCTACATTTGAATCATTTTGTCAAGTAATGGATCAATGTACTGAGAATTACGAATGTTTAGTTATTAATAACAATAGTAAATCAAATAAACTTCAGGATCAAATTTTCTGGTATAAAGCTGAACCACACGGTAGTTTTAGATTGGGATCAAAAGAATTTTGGGAAATTTCAAAAGAAATTAATTCTGACGACGACGAGGATGTTTATGATCCTGGTTCTCAAAATGCATCACGACGTAGAGGTCCAAAAATTAACGTTAAAAAATCTAGATGGTAGGTAATATATTATATTATAAATTATGTCATAATAATATATAATATGCCAAAGTATTTAATTCATATGGGAATTTGTGGTTTTGGTAATCAAATGTTAGGTTTTAAAGAAGCATGTATAATTGCCAAACATACAAATCGTATAATTGTTGAACCTATATTTATTCCACATGGTACTATTAGAAACGAATGTAAAGATTATTATAAATTTTCTGATATTTTTGATATGGATTGTTTTTTTAGTGTAATGAAATGTGTTAATATTCAAGAAATCTCTCATATCAAAATCAACAATGTTTATAATATTAGATGCTTACGTGAAAAAAATTTGACTGATTCATATTATAATTCACAAAAGAATTATTACAATATTCCTTCTAATGTAAAGTTTAATAAAATTAATAAACAATATATAAAATCATATGATGATTTTGATGAATTAAAAAATATTGATGATGATGTTCTAGTTTTATTAGGTACTTTTAATAATATAATACTAAGTAATTGTTATAAAAATGGTTGTTTGAATGAAAAATGTACTTTAAATAAATGTTTCATAGAAGATTACAACAATATAGTACAATGTATTAATTTCAATACTAATATTGAAACTATAGCTAATAACAATCTTAAATATATTAATACAGATATTAATAACCTATGTGTATTTCATATGAGAGTATTAGATTTATGTAAAAATAAATCGTTTGAATATTCTTATAATAATTATAATGAAAAAGCAGTATATAATTCTATATGTTCATATTTAAAACAAATTGGTAAAGAAAACTTAATTGAAAATATATTTCTAATAGCACCACCACAATACGAAACCATTAATAACTTACAAATTTTAAACACTGATTTAGTTAGACGCATTGATGATAATAAATTTACTCATGATAAATTTATATTATCATTGGTTGAATTATTTATTTCTGAGAAAGCAAAAATACTTATCACATCACCAACTAATACACCTAATGTAGTCAAACAACATACTAGATCCTCATTTACTCTACAAACAAAAAATATGAGAGATTTGTCAAAAAAATATATTCATGATATTAATATATCAAATATATATAATACTGTAATGAATAAAACATTATTTATATATAGAATTACTGGTAGGGGATTACTATCTGAGATAAATATTTTAATATTAGCAATATACTATTGTAATAAAAATAATTTTGATTTAAAAATAGAATTAGATGAAAGATCCGGTCTTGATGGTAGATTATATTTTCAATATGGTTTTGAAAAATATTTTAATTTAAATAGTAAATATAATAAAAATAATAATTATACAAAAACAATCATTTGTGGAGGGTTTGGTAAAAGTCATGATGATCCAACAAGATTAGAATTTTTAAAAATAAGACGCACACATATTGATTTTCACACAGCTGTGAAATTTAGAAAGCTACTTACTTTAACACCATACATTTTAGATTTAATTAAAAAACAAATAGTAAATTTAAAATTACCAGAAAGTTATGTTTTTATGCATATAAGACGAGGTGATAAATTAAAATGTGAAGCTAAGTTTATAGGATTTGATAAGTTTATAACAAAGCATATACAAGTTAATAAATCAATAAAAAATATATTTATAGCATCAGATGATTATAATACTATAATAGAATCAAATAAATATTTAACTGATAATAAATTAGATTATAAGATATATCATAATATAAATACTAACAATAAAGGTCATAATACTCATTACAGACTTATTTATAAACAATATTTTACAGAAAATGAATTTGTTAACTTCATGTTAGAATTAGAAATAGCTAGATTGTCTAATCATGTGTATTGTACATATACATCTAATGTTGGAAGATATATAGCTTTATTATTAGAAGATTTAACAAAAATTACTTCCTTAGATAGTGAAACTTGGTTTAGTGGATAATTATAAGGGATAAATTTGACTATCTACAATTTTCTTATCTTTATAGTAATGTGCTTTCATTTTGTATTGGGGTTTAATTGATCCATTTACAAAAAACGAAATAATAGTCATTCTAGAACCTTTTGTTACTGGTAATACTTGATGTGTACTAATTCCTGGAAATATAAAAGCAGTATTCGCTTTAGGTTTTACTTTTAATCCATATTCAGGTAATACAAATTCTCCTCCTTCATAATCATCATTTAAAAATAATGATAACGCATATTTACGGTGTTGATAAGGAGCTGGTGTGTCACGATGAGGATGAAATCTACCTGATGTTTCAGCGTCATAAGAACATATTTTATATAATTCTCTATACTCAGCATCAAAATAAAATACTTTTCTAAGTTCAGGTAAGACAGATCTAGATATTTTGTGATCTAGCTCTTTTTCTAGTTCCGTATCAGGATGTACATGTAGTCTATCTTTTGTACTATGTTGATGTGATATAAGTTTACCTTCAATCTTTTTTTGATCATAAAAATTAATTACTTTTTTCAATAAATCGTTGTCTAATGCATTTTCTATTAAGAGATATGGTATATGTACCTCCTTTGGTAAGTAATCTTCTATATTAAACTCTTTCATTTCACTCAATTCATCACTATCCATTACAGAAATAATTCTACGATTAGGACTAGTAATATAAACCTGAGGGTTATCTCCTATAACTAAAATATTTTTTAATTGTATATCTTTCGTATATAATACATTTGTTCCAGTATTAACTGGGTTTCCTTCTTCAAACAATACTATTACATCAAAGTTGTTGGATAAATTCATAAATGTTTCATGTAGATCTGTATCGTTTAAGTTTTTTATTGTTACAAACATGAAAGGTTTGCTATTACAGTAATTATGCATATGTTTCTTACGTCCTTCCCCCTTAATTTCTATAAATGGTATATAATCTCCGACTTGTAAAGTTTCAGGAAGTAGATCAACCGACTTTTCAGTAATATTCAAAACAATAGATTCTGTTTCGGCTTCTAGTTCTTTTTTTTCAGTTACTTCATCGCTTAACATATTATTATAAGTTGCTACATGAGGATCTTGTGAGAGAATATTCTCATTTACGGTCTCGTCTGAAATAGTGCTTACGAATTCCATTATAAATTAATATAAATTCTATTATTTATATTAATATACTTTTTAATAATTATTTAAACATGAACAAGTTTTTTTGCAATACATTTCATTTTATCAATCTTTTTATTCAATTCATCTTTATTTGTCCAATCATAAGAACATTCATGACCACCTTTATCATTTATATCAGGAGATCTATGTTTTGCACAATAAATTTTACCACATTTACAAGCCCAATCTGTTAACTTTAATTTAACTCTACATTCAGGATGAGCACATCTAGGTGTTTTTTTCTTCTTTTTCTTTTCTTGTTTTATTTCTTGATTGGAATCACACATTATATTAAAATGCTATATTTTATTTAAATAGGTTGATTAGAAGCATCTACATCAACAGAAACTCCTTCAGAAGCAGTGATTCCTTCAATCTCCTCTACATCAAATGATACATTTTCTTGAGACCCATCTACAGTACTACTATCGGTTCTTTTAATATCTGATGGTGCTTGAGTTAATTGTGATAGTCCATGATCACTAGGACCAATAACTACATTCTCACTCTCAAAAAGCTCCTTTCTAATATCTGCTACTGAAATATCATTGTTAGTACCAGAAGAATCAATAGAATATAGATTTCCTTCATCATCAATATTCTGAGTAAGTTTATTACCTGTTTCAGCTGCTAACTTCTTATTTTTCTCAATTGCAGCCTCTTTAGATTCTCTAACTCGCTTATCAAATTCTTGTTTAGCTTTAGATTCGTTAGTTTTTTTCTCCTGCATAAGTTGATTCAATTCGTCTTCCAAATATTCAACTCGTCCAGTTTTATAAGCTTCTGGTTCCCATGGCATCCACATACCAACTGGTCCAACATAAACATCATGATTAGGATCTACCTCTCTTAGCAATTTACATCTCATTTCTGCTTCTTGTTGTGTAGGATATACACCTCTAACTTTCAATCCTCTAGTAGAAGTTTGATATGCTACAGTCTCAGCAAATTTAGCCTCCAATTTTTCTTCATTCCTATCTACAAAGTTCTTATACTCATCTAATGCAGTAGTATTAATTAAATTATCTTTTTCAGACTTGATAAATTCTTGCAAATCTCCAGTTAATTTTTCAAAGTCCATGTTATATTTATATGCAATAAAATTAAGAAATTGTGTGTATTTTTCAGTTGCTTTAGTAAATTCCCAATCCTTTAGGAATTCTTCAAAATACATAATCCTTTTATCTTTTAGTATATTTTCAGGAGACACAAATGATACACATACAAACTTTTGATTGGCAAGTGGTCTGTCTTCATCTAACAAATCAACATATTTAGGATTAGTAGATCCATCTGAATTGGTCTTTCTTTCAAAACTCATTATATTTAACAGACTATATTTATATTTAAGTGTTTTAACGAACTATATTTTTTTTCTGTATTATTTATATAATATGTTTGATCTAGGCGAACTCGTAAAACGTGCAATTAAATACTTAGTTGAGGGCTTGATGGTAGCTTTAGCTGCTTATGCTATCCCTAAAAAATCACTTCAATTGGATGAAGTATGCTTGATTGCTTTAACTGCTGCTGCTACATTCTCTATCTTGGATACTTACGTACCAAGTATGGCTCAGCCAGCACGATCTGGAGCAGGATTTGGTATCGGCGCAAATCTCGTTGGATTCCCACGAATGTAAATAAATATAATTTTATGATAATTTAACACATATTAATTTATCATATTAAAGTAAAATGACTAATTTTTCCTTCAAAAAAATTAAAACAATAGAACCTACATTTTTTAATTTCTTGAGAGATTCCACTCAATATATGTTGGACTATGACAATTTATTAATCGGATTAAAAGATTTAAATGATAATCATCAATCAAAGAGAATTGTATTTCTTAATTCTAAATGTTCAGATAAGGGTTATGTTTGTATAAATTGTAAAGACGATGAATTTGAATCTATATTAGATAAGATTAATGGTATTATTAAACTCCATAGTTTCAGAATGGATAATTCTAAGAAAATTCTCTCAGAATTTAAACAGTGATTTATTTTAATCCGGATCTCATAATGTCTGGAACACCATTCTTTCCTTTTACAACCTGTCTATGTTGTTCTGGTACCACATTATCACCATTAACTAATCGCTGTCTAGCTTCCCATACTTCCTTGTAAACAATTTCTATATGATCATAATATTGTTTAAAGAAATCTCTGAGAAAATCAGCATAATCCTTACAATTTTTATAATCTTCTGTCCATTGTTTTGTAATACGGTCATGGTATGGAGACTGAAATTGACCTATCCATTTAATTAATCCACCTACAATATACGGCATCGTCTCAATATTGACTTCATCATAAATAATTTCTTCTCTAATCTTTTCATGTAATTGAGTTCTAGTTGGTACAAATTTACATAATCCTTCTACTAATTCATTTACACATTTTTTAATATGATCTGTTTTCGGAGGACTTTGTTTGAAATCTTCATGTAATTTATCAAAGAAAGCCTTTTTCATTTGAGTACCAAATTTTTCACATACTTCATTAATTTCATTTTTCATTTTGTCCTGCAATTCCTTTACCTTTCTCTCAAGTTCTTCTTCATTATTGCTCATTATACTTTAACTTACCGAAAATTAAAGTATAATTAAACGAATTAACAGATAGCGCAACACTTTTTATCTTTTTCTACGTAATTACGACTTATTATAGCATCTACTTGAGTACTAGAATAATTATCATCAATAATTTTATGTGATTCATTCGCAGCACATTCAAAAATTTCATTAATATTTTTACCTGTTTTACATGAGGCTTGGTAAAAATGAATTTTATCACTATTTTCATTTAGATAATCTGCTACATCAACCTCTCTTTTATTAGAATCTTCTAAAAGATCATACTTGTTTCCTACTAAAATAATAACAACATTTGGTTTTCCTTGTCCTCTCAATTCTTCAATCCAAGTTTTTGCACCTTTAAATGATTCTTCATTAGTTACATCATATACTATAAGTGCTGCTGTTGCTCCTCTATAATACATAGGCGCTAGTGCCTTATATCTTTCTTGACCAGCCGTATCCCAAATCTCTAATCTATGTGTAATATCACCAGTTTGTACTGTTTTTGTTAAAAAAGCTGCACCTATTGTAGGTTCACTAAAACTATCAAAAGTACCATTTACTAATCTCGCACATAAACTCGTTTTTCCCACTGCTGTATCACCTAATAAAACAATTTTTTTACTAAACACTTTGCTCATCTTTATATTAATAAATGAAAATATTATATTTATTAAATAAGTTAAATAATCTTACCATGGAAATAAAGTTATAAACCTAATAAAATTGAAATAAATTTACTATTTTATTAGGTTTTAAAATGCAAGAAGTAAACAATATGTCTTATGAACACCCCGGATTTGAATTATGGCAGGCTAGAATGAATAATATGGTAGTACATACCTGCTTTAATAATAAAAGTTATTTCGGTTTTAAAGCTAATGCTTTGAAAAGTGGAATTTGTAAATATATGAGAAGATCTAAAAGAGTGAAATTTATGTGGTGTGTTACTGAAATGCTATTATTCAATTTTCATGAAAAAGGCGGAGGTTTGGTAACAAATTTAATAAATAGATTAAAAATTTTATTGATGGAAGAGATGAGTGTAAGTGAAATTTCTAGAATAATATTGGGAATTAAAAAATTAGATGAATTTGAAAAGAGTGGTAGGAAAGATATGGAAAGAATAATAGAATTTTGTAAAATAGTAATTAGTAGTAAAAAGACTAGGAGTGCAAGTTATATTAATTGGTGGTGGCTAACTCATCCAGAAGAATATAATTTAAATGATGTAGTTATTGATAAAGTTAAAAAATATGAAAAGAAAGGTGATACTGAAGAGTTATTAAAATTAGGTGAATTATTAATCAAGTTTGTTGAAGATAGAGATGAGAGAATATTTGATATATTTAATAAAATGGTTAAAATAGAAAAAGGTGGTAGAAGGTATAGAAGAACTGATGGATTATATCTGTATATGGAAATAATAGAGGATCATTATGTGACAAATGATTATTATAGAATGATATTTGATTTTGCTCTAGAAATGATTAATAGGAAAAATATGAAAGAAAGATTATATTTTGGAGTATGGATGGGTATGTTAATGTGGAATAAAACAAAAGAAATGCATGATGATGTGCATATTGCTAATGCTATGAGAGTAAATGATCAGGGAACTAGCAGTAAAGGGTTACTAGATTATTTCATAGAAAGGGAAAAAATAGTGCTTGATGATTATGTTATTAAGGATTATCATGTTAATAAAAAGTATACTCTAGAAAAATTTAGTAAGGTAGGAGCTTGGGTTAAAAATGAAGATATGAGCTTGTTAGGAGAAGAGAAATTTTTGAAGTATAAAAAAAATTATATAGAATATAAGGAAAAAGCTGCCCTTAAAAAGAAAGGTAAAAAAAAGAAATCTAAAAAAAAATCGGAAAAAAAGAAGGTTGAAGAAAATAAAGAAGAAAGTATCTCGGTTGTAAGTGAAGATAGTACTGTTACTAATGCTTCTGTAAAAAAACAACCTACTGAAAGGGAAAAGATGAGAAATGAAAAATATAAAAAAATAAAAAAATTGAGAGGCAAACCAAAATTTGAAGAATTAGAAAGTAAGTTAGAAAATATTGGAGATATTAATGAAGAAAATATAAAGTTATGTAGTGATATAACTTGTGGAAATAAAGTTATGTGTTTTGAATATGATGATAAAATTTGGAAAGAGAGTAGGAAAAGTATGAATTATAATAGAGATTATTGTGTGTTGGATGATTGTAAAGAGTTGTTTGGATTAAAAAAAATAGGAATGAAAAGAGTTTTAGCTAATTTTAGAATAGAAAAAATAGATAAAAATAAGAAAAATTGGAAAGATAATTGGCATAAAGTTATGATTGGAGAAGATGAAGAAAAAGTAGTATATTGTGTGATGAATAAAATAACTAATTGTAATTGGGATATTCCAATGGAAATAGGTGTTATAAAACATTCATTAGTATATGGATGTGAAAATGGGGGAAATATCGGACAGAATAAAGCTTTATTTAAAGAATTAGTAAAAATTGGAGTATATCGTGGTATATTTAGATGTAGTGATTTTAATTGTAGAAATGTATTAGTTGGATTGGTAGATCAGTTTTCGTCTCAGTATTTGGTAAGTATAGATGAAGGAGATATAGGTAAAAGATTGGATATTTTAGGTAAAAGAGAAAAATGGTTAGTTGATGGATTAAATAATGATAAAACAGTTATTAATGAGATTTTAGATGAATTGAGTTCTGGTTCGCCGTTATATGTTATAAATAAAATGAAAGAGTATAAATTTAGCGATGATTTATGCAAAGAGGTAATAAATAATTGGAATAATCTGCGCAAGGATTTGGAAGCAGAAGGAGTAGAGTTTTAGATAAAAATAATATAAAAATTTATAATGTATTTTTTTGTATTATTTTTATATTACAACACTATATACAATTATGTTTTATTGTCCTCTATGTAAAAAAACTGTAAAACATTGGTTACCTTACAGTTCTCGTAAACAAGTTGCTTGTCCACATTGTAGGTCTGCTGAAAGACATCGTTTAACAGCATTATATCTAAGTGCTAATAAAATGTTTTTTGATAAATTATTGCATATTGCACCAGAACGAAGTTTGCAAAATCTCTTTAAATCTCATAGTAATGAATACATTTGTGGTGATTTAGATCCACATAGATATCGTGATTTTAATGCTGTAAAGTTAGATGCAACAGATATGAACAATCTTAAGAATGATTCATTTGATTGTGTATATGCTAGTCATATACTAGAACATATAGTAGAAGATCGTAAAGCTATGTCAGAGTGTTATCGTGTTCTAAAAGAAGGTGGTGTTTTAATAGCTTTGATTCCACAAAAATTTGACTTAAAAATTAGTGATGAAGACTATTCTGTTAATACTCCAGAAGGAAGGAAAGAAAGATATGGATGCTGGGATCATGTAAGATATTATGGATTAGATTTTTCAGAAAGATTGAAAGAATGTGGATTTCATGTCTCTATATATTATATTCATAAAGAAGCAGAAAAAAATATTGAAAAAATGGTATATGATGATAAGTACTTATTAGTAAATGATAGTAATGATAGTAATGATTATGATAAAGAGTTATTAGGTTCTAGAAATCATTTTAGTAAATATAATCTAAACAAATATGAATTTATTTATGTATGTAAAAAGATATAATAATATAAAATTTATAAAATATTTTTTTATATTATATGCACCATAAACTTAATCTTAAATGGATGAAAGAACAAGTTAATAAATTAGAAGAATCAGTTACAAAACAATGTGATTTCTGTGTTGGAGAAAAAATGGATCATAGAGACTTTCCTATTGAAAATGATTTTAATGAGCAAGCTAAAGCATCTAGAAAACCTACCGAATATGATAATAAGAGAATTCATAAAATCAGACTGATAGAAGAATATATTAATCATTATGAATTTCTAGTTTTAGAAGAAAAACTTATCTTAAAAAAACAAGGGAAGGATTTTAATGAATGGAATAAGATATTAGATAGATTAGAAGCAACTAGACATATTATTGATAAACTTACATCTACATTGCAATATAGTTTAGACATACAATCTCATAGTAGTATTGATACTTTATCTAAGGTCAGTTTTATATTTTTACCATTATCATTTATTACAGGTTATTTTGGTATGAATTTTACAACTATGGGTATGATTGGAAAAAATGTGAACAAAAATGGAGTTTTAATGTGGAAGCACGGACATACATTTGTGAGATTGTTATTATTATTTATATTAATAGCATCAATAATTATATTATATTTTATAGAAAAAAGTAGTTTAACTAGTCAAGCTACCCAACAAACAATTGCTTCGCTAGTTCAAGCGCAATCTGTAGCAGCAGATGATTTATAAAAAAATTGAATTAAATAATAGATTATTATTTATTTCAAACAATCTCATAATGACAAGAAACAAGAAGAATCAAAAACTTCACAGTTATCAATTAAATGTACATAAAACACTTATTAAACCTTTTGTTGGGAAGGACAAATTATTAAATATTTATAATAAATGGAAAAAAGTAAATATTAAAATTATTCCTCCAATGCCTATTGAATCTGGTAAAGAAGCAACAGATGAAGATGAATCTTTTAAGATAATTATTGAAGGTAAACATAAGGGATCTGTCCGAGAATGTAGTCGCGAATTAGTTACTAGATATCAGAAAATGTGTATAGTGATTCAAAATATTATGAAAACAAACACGGAGACACATGTACATGATGAAAATTGTAATCATGAACATGATCATGATGATGAAGAGTCAATTGAAGAGGAGCCTGGTAATCTTGAACTGGAAATAATAGATAATTAATTAATGTAAGTAATATATAAAAATGAAAAATTTTTTTGATTTACTACCTGAAAAGTTTATAATTTTTGACACAGAGTATACGGCTTGGGAAGGAAGTCAAGAAAGAAACTGGTCTGATGATGATGAATATATGGAATTAGTGCAAATAGGTGCTTTAAAAGTTATAAAAACAGATACAACCATTAAAATAGTAAAAAAAATCAATATTTACATTAAACCAAAGAAAAACCCTGATCTATCAGAATATTTTATTAATTTAACGGGTATTACACAAAATACTATAGATAAAAAAGCTATTACCTTTAATGAAGCTATGAAAAAATTTTATAGTTTTTGTAGAATAAAAAATGATGTAAAATTACCAATGTTTTCATATGGAAATGATTATGATATTATAAAGTATAATTTAAAACTCAATAGTATAAACAAAAAATCTAGGTTTTATAAATGGGAAAAAAAGTTCTATGATATAAGACCTATTTTTGATTGTTACGTAGATACATCAAAATATACCAGTGGAACTATTTATAAAGCATTTAATATTAAACAAAAAAAAACTCATGTACATAATGCTTTATGGGATTGTAGATCTATGTTTCTAAGTTTAAAGGCGATTTGCTAAAAAATTTTATATTTAGTTTATATAATGGAAAATCATTTTGTTATATTTATTCCATATTGTGAAGTTTATCATCCTTATATTATTGAATGTTTAGACTCTATTCTAAATAATGATTATGAAAACTATGAGATAATATTTGTTAATGACGGAGCAGATAATATTTCTTTCTTATATGATCATAAATTAAATAGTAATAAAAAAATCACAGTAATATCTAGTGATATTAATTATGGTCCTGCATTCTCAAAATGGAAATTTATAGAATATATTAAAAATAACAATTTTGATATGAATGATATTGCTATAGTTATTGATGGCGATGATTATATTACATTAAATGCATTGTCTGTAATTAATAAAGCATATAATGATAGTAAATGTTGGGTTACATTTGGAGATACTTTTTCTTCTGGATGTCGTTTTATTAATGTACACACAAATAATGCAATTGAATTAAACGGTAATTATGAGAGTATAAGAAAATCACAAAAATTTTTTGCTAATCACCCAAGAACATTCAAAATACATTTAGCTAAATACATAAATAAGGATATATTTATGTACAATAATAGATGGTTACAAAAAGGTACTGATCTTACTCTTTTATGTGATTTATTTGAGTTAGCAGGTAATGAAAAAATAAAAATGATTAATGAAAAAATTTACTATTATAGAACACATAAGAATAATAGTTTTCGTACTAGTAATGCAAAAGACAGACAATTTAAATCAGAAGGTGTCAAATATATAAAAAATAGACCAAATAGAGAAAAGATCATTGAAGAAATTCATGTAATCATGTGTTGTTGGAAACGATATCAATATTTAAACAACCAATGTGAAATGCTCAATAATCAAACTATAAATATAAATAAAAGAATTCACTTTCATTTAATAAATAACAATTACAATGATAAAGATTCATTAGAATATATTGTATTAGATTGTAAAAAAAAATATAAAAATATAAAAATAAGTCTTAATCATTATGATAATAAATATTCTTGTTTTCAAAGATTTTTTTACATAAGAGATTTTTTGCTTAAAAATACAATAATTGACTATGCTATTATAATAGATGATGACCAGATTTATGATCATTATTGGGTCCAAAAAATGTGGGAATTAAGGGAACCAAAACTTTATATAGCTTGGTATTGTAAAAAATGGATAAATAATTATGATTATTGGAAAGGATCTATATTAAATTATAGTGATAATGCTAATAATGAAAAAACACATATTAAATATGTTGATTATGCCGGACCTGGAGGATGCATAATAGATACCTCAATTTTTAATAAAGATTCTCCATTATGGAATATTCCTGATGATTTGCCAGAAGGTGTAACTGTTTATAATATAGATGATATATTTATAAATTTTATAGCAAGATTTGAATTAAATTTTATAATAAAACGTAGTTTCTTACCGCATTTGAAAGATTGTAATGCTTCTGATAAAAAATCTAATAGTGTATCCTTGTTTTATAAACTAAAAAGACATAAACAAATTTTATTTGAATATTTAATAAATAAATATATTAATAAATCAGAACCAAAATCTGAAAACAATAATTTATACTTGAATAATTTTTACAAAAATTTATTAGATAAACCTGAATCAGAACCTGAAACTGAACCTGAACATGAACCTGAACCTGAACCTGAACATGAACCTGAACCTGAACATGAACCTGAACCTGAACCTGAACCTGAACCTGAACCTGAACCTGATATTACTTTGAAACAATATAATTATTATAGAAATCTTGTGAGTAAATTTAAAGATCGGTTTGAATCAGAATCAGAAGAGAAATTAGAAGAGGAATCAGAAGAGGAATCTGAAGAGGAATCAGAAGAGGAATCAGAAGAGGAATCAGAAGAGAAATTAGAAGAGGAACCAGAACCTGAACCTGAACCTGAACCTGAACCAGAACGTAATATAAATACGGACACTATAGATCATTATCAAGCTATGTTGGATAAATATCGCAAAAATCTAATTATAAAAACCCAAGAAGCAGAGTCTAAATCTAAAACTGATCATGCTACTCAAGTTATAACTGAATTATATGAAACAATTTTTTTACGAGTACCTGATGTTGGAGGATTAGAACACTGGACACAACATTATAATAATGGTATGTCAAAAGAAGCAATAAAAAATGTTATGATGAATAGTAAGGAAGCGAAATTATTGAAAAAAAATACCAGCAAATTAGCTAATCATAAGAATAAAAATCAATTGGCGCCACAATTCGCTTTTACTAGAATATGGTAATTAATATTTAAAATTTTATATTAAACATAATTTATAATATAAATTATAACATAAATTATGTGTGAATTTTTAATTCCAACAAAAATCAGAATATCTAAAATTTCTCATGCTGGAACAGGTAGGTTTTTTGTACATAATCATAAGAAAGGTACTATCATCCGAAAACAAATTATTGATAGCCCTTGTTTACATGTTATTAAAGATAATTCTGGTTTAAAAAAATATGATATTGAATTATTAAAGCATTTTGGTCATACTAAACCTATCCATAGCAATATAACTACAAACTATGTTTACTTAAATTTCCCTCCAATGAATACTAATCATAGTATTTATAATAATATAGATTTTGAATACAATGATACCGAAAAAATAACGTATGTTACAAGAGATGTGTATGCAGGAGAGGAAATTTATCAAAATTATTGCAATTTTGATAAATGTGATTGGTTTGAAGAATTTCTACATGATCATTCTATGTTATCTGCTAGAGAACTAGGAGACTTAATTAAATAGTTGGGATAAATTCCCAATCTAATTCACTACATATTTTTTTCCAAATTTCATCTTGTTCAATTCTCTTCTCTCTATCTTTCAGCATAGGGAAAAAGGGGAGAAACTGTCTCTGATCTAGTAGTTCGCATAATTTATAAACTGTATAATAATAGTTTAAAAAATTAACCCTATCGTCAGGACAATATTTTGCATATGGAGCTTGTATATCCATAAATAAATTACACAATGTTTCTTCTAATTCTGGACTCATTATTGGTGGTTTAATTCCTAATTTATCTTTAATAAATGGTATGTGTTCGTAGTATTTATTATAGCCTAATTTTTTTAGAATATCCTTAGTCTTTTTATTGGACAACTGTTCTAAACTTATACGTTCTTTTATAATTTGAAGTTTAATATCTTCAATCACTTGAGGTGGAATTTGCGTTGACTCTTTTGCTTGAAATTGTGCCAATATTTCTCTAAAATGATTTATGCGTTTATATGCGTAAAAACAAACTTCTTTTGGTGGTTCTTTATAAGAAGGTTTTTCATTTTCAACTAAAAATACCTTATTTCGGCTACAATTATTACATACTAATAAGCCTTCATGATCTATAGGTATCATCTCACCTGTTTTGCACCATTCACAATGTTCATTGTTAATAATGAAATTATTGATGTCAATAAAGCTTTCATCAACATTTCTTAAATATGAGGTTACATCATTAATAGATCTCTGCTCGTTTTTTCTCTGTTCTTCTGATTCTTCTGTTGAAATATTAAAAAACGAGTTTAATACTTGTTTTGTATTATTATCCTTAGATATACTCTTTTTTCTCTCAAAATAATCAAATATATATTTACTATTATCTAAATAATAGTTTGTCCTAGCATGCTTTATATCTTTGACCGATTCTCTAATATTAAATAGTTCTTCTTCTAATTTCAATCTATCATCAATTTTCAAAGATTTAGATGATAATTTCTTTTTGATAATTGATTTTTTTTGTAAAAGTTTAGGTAATTTTTCTTCATCTTCTTTAAATTTTGCTATCATTTGTTTATGTTTACCATCTAGGGTAACATTACTATTGACATCAACTTTAATTTTTTTAGTTGTTTTAGGCTTAAATGAAGGCATATGATTATATTATACTATATTTCTATTTATTTAATTGAAAATGTAATAAAAATATATTTACGAAAAAAATAGTAAAATGTAATAAAAATATATTTCAACATGGAAAATATAACCATAGATAGTCTTGATTCAGATATGAATATTGATGTTATTAAGTTACAAAAAATGGCTTTAATATATAATTCTTTAGAAAATGGGTGGACTGTCAAGAAACATCCTGAAAAAGATGTTTATATTTTTACTAAAAACCATGGAGGGAAAAAAGAAGTTTATTTAGATTCATATTTGCGTAGATTTATGGAGGACAACTTAAGTATTAATAAGATCATTTCTGGTAATAATTGAATAATTATTTAATTAAATTAATTATGATAATTTTTTTTTCTTTAGCAATATTATAAAACCATGGGAGGTGGATTAATGCAACTAGTAGCTTACGGTGCACAAGATGTGTACCTTACAGGAAACCCACAAATTACTTTTTGGAAAGTAACTTACAGACGTCATACCAATTTTGCTATGGAGTCTATTGAACAGACTTTTAACGGACAGGCTGATTTCGGTCGCCGTGTAACATGCACGATCTCACGTAATGGTGATCTTGCATACAGAACATATTTACAAGTAACTCTTCCTGAGATTAACCAGCAGATGGCTAACAGCGGATCTTCCGATGTCTATGCTCGCTGGTTGGATTTCCCAGGAGAACAAATTATCTCACAGGTTGAGGTTGAGATTGGTGGTCAACGTATTGATCGTCAATATGGTGACTGGATGCACATCTGGAACCAACTTACCCTTTCTGCTGAGCAGGAGCGTGGATACCACCAGATGATCGGTAACACCACCGCTCTTACTTACATCACTGATCCTTCTTTCAATGATGTTGATGGTCCATGTGAGTCCACTGCCCCTCGCCAGGTATGTGCTCCTCGCAATGCTCTTCCTGAGACCACATTGTACATTCCATTCCAGTTCTGGTACTGCCGTAACCCTGGATTGGCTTTGCCTTTGATCGCTCTTCAGTACCACGAAGTCAAGATCAATCTTGATATCCGTCCTACTGACGAATGTCTTTGGGCTGTCTCGTCATTGGATTGTCCCTCAGCAGGAAATCTTAAAGTAACCACTGCTTATGCTCAGTCACTTGTTGCTGCTTCTTTGTACGTTGATTACGTATTCTTGGATACCGATGAGCGTCGTCGCATGGCACAGAACCCTCACGAGTACTTGATTGAACAGCTTCAATTCACTGGTGATGAATCTGTCGGTTCTTCATCCAACAAAATTAAGTTGAATTTCAATCATCCTTGCAAAGAGCTTGTCTGGGTTGTTCAGCCTGATGAGAATGTTGATTACTGTGCTTCTCTTGAGTGCACTGAGAATCTTTACAAATTGTTAGGTGCTCAGCCTTTCAATTACACTGATGCCGTTGATGCTCTTCCTAACGCCATCCATGCTTTCTCCACTCAGTCTGGACTTGTTGAACAGAACGCTGCTGGAACCAATGTTGGATTTATCAGCGAGGAAGGTTTATTCCAACAAGCTGGACCTGTTGGTTTCTCAATTATGACTTGTGTGAGTGTCTATCAGCTTGCTATTACGGCAGCTGCAGGAAATCAAGCAACCGTTGACGCACTCACAAAAGCATTAAATATCATTTTGGGTACCCCTAACACCCCGGCAATCAACGCCGCTGACGCAAATCTGATCAACACCGCATCCACCATCAGTGGTGTCGCAGCTAATGATGATGCTGCGAAATTATGTGCTGCGGCAACGGCTAGTCCTCTCGCTGCATTTGTCAGTAACGGTGCCGGTTGGAACTCCACTGATGGAGTCCAAGCACCTCTTGGTGGACAAGTCGGACGTACATACGGTGCACCTAACTTCGGTGTAGACAATGAGTCGGGTCAAATGGTCGGTGTCTCTGATGCTGGTACATTCGTTCTTTCTGAGACCGCTCTTACCATGCACTGCTGGGGACAAAACCCTGTTGTTACCGCTAAGCTTCAACTTAACGGACAAGATCGCTTCTCTGAGCGTGAAGGTACCTACTTTGACTTGGTTCAGCCATTCCAGCACCACACTCGCAACCCTGATACTGGTATTAACTTGTACTCCTTCGCACTTCGCCCTGAGGAGCACCAGCCATCTGGAACTTGCAATTTCTCAAGAATTGACAATGCTACTTTACAGCTTGTTCTTTCCAACGCCACTGTTGAGGGAACCAAGACCGCTAAGGTCCGTGTCTACGCTACCAACTACAATGTCCTTCGTGTCATGAGTGGTATGGGTGGTCTTGCTTACTCCAATTAAGCATTTTTCCTTAAAATTATCGTTACGATTCTTCGTAATTAAAAAAATATTTTAAGATAATAAATTGATATTATACAAAATCATAATATCAATAAATAAAAATCATCAAATAGACGATCATTTTGTCACGCTGAGTAATTTAACTATATGGTATATTCTATAAAAAGTAATTATAACTAAATAATATTAATAGACATGGGAGGTGTAAAAAATATAAATAAGTATAATTAATGCTCGCTACATAATTGTAGCT
>TARA_B110000003_G_scaffold40164_2_pt1 | contig 25288 bp, 19 predicted proteins | sample TARA_B110000003 | Tara Oceans TARA_B110000003 (sample SAMEA4396424) | marine metagenome | biome: Westerlies Biome; feature: [SRF] surface water layer (ENVO:00010504); material: water (ENVO:00002006), including particulate matter (ENVO:01000060) such as... | depth 5 m
TGGTTGATGAATCATTATTCTAGAGTGTTTTAGCGCAGATCTTTTTCCTTTTTCACCACCAGATAACAAAACAGCTCCCATAGAAGCAGCCATCCCAGTACATATAGTGGCTACATCTGGTGAAACATATTGCATTGTATCATAGATTCCAAGACCTGCATAAACTGATCCGCCAGGACTATTAATATATAACAGTATGTCTTTTTTTGAATCTACTGATTCAAGAAAAAGAAGTTGAGCCGTAATTATGTTTGATATGTTTTCTTCAATTCCCATTCCTAAGAAAATAATTCTATCCATGATAAGTCTAGAAAAGACATCAATTTCTCTAAAATTAGTAGGTCTTTCTTCAATAACTGCTCTGGTCATATTCTCAACCTTTTCAACATATTTATCAAAGGTTAACCCATTTATGTTTTTATCTTTTACTAAATATTTTCTTAATTCTTTTTTGTCCATACTATATTTTTTTTGCTATATCCTTAAATTTATCAAATGTTATTGATTTTTTAGTAATAGTAACTTTTTCTTTAATATGATTATAAACTTTATTTGATTTTAGTTGATTAAATATTTTTAAATAATTTTCACCTTTATTATGTCTTAAATAGTTATCTACAAATTTATCAATGTCCTTATTCATATTTTGCATTCCTGATGACATTAATTGATGCTGAATTTGATTTTTCGCCATTTCTTCAATTTCTGAATTTTCAACTTTGATTTTATTTGAGTCAATTATTTCATCAACGATGTAAGACCATCTAATTTGGTTACAATAGTTATCGAAATCTTCATTTAATAATTTTTTTGATGTCTCTTCATCATTATTATTTGAAATCCATTCTTTAACATATTTTTTTGGAACTTCAATTTTGTTTTTTGATAGAATTTTTTTTTCAATTTCTTTATTTAGAAAAAATTCAGTTTCTTTTAAATAATTAAATTCTACAGATTTTCTTATTTCATTTTCAAATTCTTTTTTATTCTTGATTTTACCTACTCCAAAAATTTTATCAAAGAATGATTGATTAATTTTAGCAGGGGTCCTTTCTATAATACTCTCTATTTTAATGGAAACTTTTTCAGGAAATTTATTTAATTCAATAGATTCACCAATTATTTGAGACAAAGAATCATTATTATTTTTAGACAATTTTTTGAGATTTATTAAAATTGATTCATCTGATTTCTTTCCAATAATTTTTTTACTCTCAACCTTGTCAAGTTTCTCAAGATCTAAAAGTCCTTTTTTTGTTTTATCATTAAAATTAATTTCACAATATACGGATGATTTACTAGTAACTTCTTTTAAATTATTTACGTCAGCATATTGAGTTTTTAGATTTTTGATAGTCTCTTCAATTGTATTTTTATCTACCTTAATAGTATTAAGAGTAAATTTTTGAGATTTTTTAAATGATTCAAGTTTAAAATCACTAAGATGTCCTACCTTAAAATCAAAGATGAAATTTTTCAGATTGTTGATATCTAATTTTTCGATTTCATTTTTTTCAGGTTTTGGTTCACCAATAATTTTAATTTTAGATTCTTTGATATAATTATTAATTTTTTCACTAACAATTTTATTAATTTCTTCAAGAAGTACTCCTTTGCCGTATAAGTTCTTTAAAAGCTGAATTGGAACCATTCCAGGTCTAAAACCCTTTAAGTTTGCTTTTCTTTTAAGATCTTTCAATTGTTTTTCAAATTGATTTATATAATCATCTTTCTCTAGAATTAAATTTATATTAGATTCTGTAGTAGTAATTTTTGTCTTTTTTATTTTCAAGTTAATCTTTATTTTGATTAGTGCGGATGGAGGGACTCGAACCCCCAAGCCTCGCGGCGCTAGATCCTAAATCTAGTGCGTCTACCAATTTCGCCACATCCGCTAAATAAGTGTGCAAATCTAGAAATAAATTATTTTAATGAGAAAATTTAATTTAAATTATCTTTATATATTTTGAGATAATGAAAAACATAACTTTAGAAGAAAAGGATAATCAGCTTATACTTAGAGCTTACAGAAAGTTACTGAGACACTCTAAATCTATAGTTTCTAAGGAAGATTCAAAAAATATAAAGAAAGCTTTTAGAATTTCTTTAAATGCTCATAATCAAATGAGAAGAAAATCTGGAGAGCCCTATATACTTCATCCTATCAGTGTTGCACAAATTTGTGTTCAGGAAATTGGATTAGGAACTACTTCTATTATTGCAGCACTTCTCCATGATGTAGTTGAAGATACAGATATCACTTTAGATTTTATTGAAAAAGAATTTGGTCAAAGAGTTGCTAAAATATGTGATGGGTTAACAAAAATATCAGGGGTACTTTCTCCAGGTTCATCTATTCAATCAGAAAATTTTAGGAAGATGTTATTAACATTAGTTGATGATGTAAGAGTCATATTAATTAAACTTGCTGACAGATTACATAACATGAGAACTCTTGATAGTATGACAAGAAGTGCTCAGCTTAAAAATTCTTCAGAAACAATATATATTTATTCGCCTCTTGCTCATAGACTTGGGTTATATTCTATTAAATCTGAGTTAGATGACCTATACTTAAAATACACTAATAATAGAAGTTATAAATTAATTTCTAAAAAATTAAGTGAGACCAAATCATCTAGAGATAAGTTTATTAGATCATTCATTAGACCAATTAGAAATAAATTATCATTGTTGAATTTAAATTTTAAAATTATTGGTAGGCCTAAATCAATTTATTCAATAAGTAATAAAATGAAATTGCAAAAAAAATCTTTTGAAGAAATCTATGATTTATTTGCTATAAGAATAATAATAAAATCAGAAATATCTAATGAAAAAACTGAATGTTGGCAGGCTTATTCCTGTGTAACTGATTGCTATCACCCTAATCCTGATAGGTTAAAAGATTGGGTATCTACTCCGAAGACAAATGGCTATGAGTCTTTGCATACTACAGTAATGAGTAATTCAGGAAAATGGGTAGAGGTTCAGATTAGAAGCTCTAGGATGGATGATATTGCTGAAAAAGGATTTGCAGCGCATTGGAAATATAAGGAAAAGATTAAAAAGAATTCACAGTTTGATGATTGGATAAGTTCTATAAGAGATTTGATAAGTCAGAAGAATTATTCTCCTCAAGAATTTTTAGACGATTTTAAAGGGAATTTATATAATGAAGAAATATTTGTTTTTACTCCCAATGGAGACCTTATTACTTTACCAATTAACTCTACAGTCCTTGACTTTGCTTTTTCTATTCATTCTGAGTTAGGTTCAAAATGTACTGGAGCAAAAATTGATGATAAACTTGTCCCCATTAATTGTAAACTTAAAAGTGGCGACCAGGTAAATGTTATTACCTCTTCAATACAAAAACCATCTGAAGATTGGCTAAATAAAGTTGTTACTTCCAAAGCAAAGTCAGCAATTAAAAATAATATTAATAGACAAAGGAAAAATTTATCTAGTCAAGGTAAGGATTTAATAAAAAGAAAATTTAAGCAATTGAAGTTAGAATTTGATGGAAATATTTCTAAGGTGTCTAGCTATTTTCAATATAAAAGTATAATTGAGTTTTATTATGATATAGCTAAGGGGTCTTTTAATTTAAAGAGGATAAGAGAATATATAGACCATCTTAAAAAAGTAAAAGATAAATCTAAAAGTAGTATTATTGAAATTGATTTAGATAAGTCAAAATCAAATAGAAACACTCAAAATCAAAATAATAAATTAATTGAATTTGATGGTAAAAAAGAAAATATTGAGTACTCTTTATCTAAGTGTTGTAAGCCGATACCAGGAGATGATATTTATGGTTTTGTTACTGTAAACGAGGGAATAAAAGTTCACAGGACTAATTGTAAAAATTCTCCTGAATTATTATCAAAATATGGTTATAGAATAATTAAAGCAAATTGGTATTCTGAATCAAGAATTGAGCTAATAACATCTCTATCAATTGATGGTACAGATAGGTTAGGGGTAATCGATGATATAACTAAAATAATATCATCTCAACTTAGAGTTAACATGAAATCAATTAATGTTGATTTAAATGAGGGAATATTTGATGGTAAAATAGATTTATTTGTTTCCGATACCTTGCAATTATCTAAATTGATTAAGAAATTACGAATGGTTCCGAATGTTAATAATGTTGAAAGAATAGACTTATAAATATGAAAACAAAAGCAATCTTAGATCAAGTAAATAAAATACTTGATAATCACTTAGAATTAAAAGGTCTTAGAAAAACTCCTGAGAGGTATGCAATTATAAATGAAATATATTCATTCAATCATCATTTTGATGCTGATGAATTATATTCTCAGATGATTAAAAAAAAATATAGAGTTAGTAGAGCAACAATATACAATACTTTGGATTTGTTAGTTAGTTTAGAATTGGTTACTCGTCATGTTTTTAAAGAAAATTTAGCAAAATATGAAAAATCTTTTGGAAATAGACAACATGATCATATTATATTGGACGATAATGAGATTATTGAATTTTGTGACCCAAGGATACAATCAATAAAAAATACATTGGAAGAAATGTTTGATGTAAAAATTAAAAATCATTCGCTCTATTTCTTTGCTGAAAAAAATAAAAAATAAATGTCTGTAGATGTACTATTAGGACTTCAATGGGGAGACGAAGGAAAAGGGAAAATTGTAGATTTTCTTGCCCCAAATTATGATTTTATAGCCAGGTTTCAAGGGGGGCCAAATGCAGGTCATACTTTAGAATTTGATGGTATAAAACATGTGTTACACCAAATACCTTCTGGTATTTTTAGAAAAGATAAATTAAATATAATAGGAAATGGAGTTGTACTTGATCCCGTTATATTTATGAAAGAAATCACTCAGCTTCACGAGAAATTCGCTATAGATTTAAAAGATATTTTAACTATTTCTTCTAGAGCACAATTAATATCACCTGTTCATAGGTTGCTTGATAAAGTTCTTGAAGAAAATAAAGGAGAAAAAAAAATAGGATCAACATTAAAAGGGATTGGTCCAACGTATCAAGATAAAATTGGCAGACACGGGTTAAGGGTTGGGGATGTTTTATCTGAATCATTTAGTGAAAAGTACAAACTTCAAAAGTCTTATCATGATTATTTTTTAGAGGGTTATTATAATCAAAAATTTCAAAAAGAAGAAGCTAAATTTTTTGATTCAATTGATTTTCTTAAGCAGTTTATTATAACTGACACAGAGTATTTAATTAATAAAAATGTAGAAAACAATAAAAAAATTTTAGCAGAAGGAGCTCAAGGCACATTACTTGATATAGATTTTGGTAGTTATCCATTTGTCACTTCATCAAATACTACAACTGCAGGAGCATGTATTGGTTTAGGAATATCCCCAAAGAAAATTGATGAAGTTTTTGGAGTATTTAAGGCCTATTGTACTCGAGTAGGAGCTGGACCTTTTCCCACTGAACTTTTTGATGAGATTGGAAAAAAAATTGGATTTAATGGTAATGAATTTGGTTCAACAACTGGAAGGCCAAGAAGATGTGGTTGGCTGGATATTCCTGCTTTAAAATATTCAGTTATGTTAAATGGCGTAACTAAACTTTATATGATGAAAGCAGATGTTTTATCTGATTTTAAAGAGGTTAAAATTTGTATTGGATATAATTATAAAGGAAAAGAAATTGATTACTTTCCTTCATCAATAGATTCACAAGATATAGAACCAATTTATAAAACTTTTAAAGGTTGGTCCTCTTCAACTAATAATTGTAATGATTTTGATTTACTTGAAAAAAATTTTAAAGACTATATAAGCTTTATTGAAGATAGAGTTGGAGTTAAAATTAAAATAATTTCTTTAGGTCCTGATAGAGAACAAACCATATACATTAATTAATTCTAATTAGTATATTGATAATATTTTACTTTTATCTAAATTTGCTTTTAATGTCTTTGTTGTTAAACTCTTTAGTTGTTTCAGATCCAACATCAAAATATCATAATTTATTAGTTAATATTCTCATTTCCTCAGATGGAATTATCAAAAAAATTTCTAAAAATAAAATTAATGATAAGGTTAGAAATGTAATTGATTGTAAATCAAGCAAAATATCAAAGGGTTGGATTGATTTTAGCGCTAATTTCTGTGATCCAGGCTATGAATTTAAGGAAGACCTGAAATCTGGTTCCAATTTAGCATCTAAATCTGGTTTTACAGAAGTTGTCTTAAGTCCGGATACTAATCCTGTTATTCAAACAAAAAATGACATTTCATATGTAATAAATAATTCATCTAATGAATTATGTAATTTATACCCATGTGCTTCAGTAACAAAAAACGCTGAAGGAAAAGAAATGAATGATCTAATGGATTTAAATAATGAGGGAGCTATTGCCTTTTCTGATCCCAAAATTGAAGACACAGAGTTAATTCTAAATACACTATTATATCTTAAACAATTTGATGGCCTTTATATTTCAAAACCAAAGGAAAAATATTTATCAAAGGGTCTTATTAATGATGGCTTAAATAGTAATATTTTAGGTATAAAAGCATTACCACATATATCAGAAACTATTGCAATAAAGAGAGATTTATCCTTATTGGAGTACACAAATGGGAGAATTCATTTTTCTGGTATTTCATGTAAAGAATCTGTTAATCTAATAAGAGATGCTAAAAAGAGAGGGCTTTCTGTAACTTGTGATGTTCCAATATATAATTTTCTATTGGATGATTCAAAAATTCTTGATTTTGATACTAATTATAAAGTTTTTCCACCATTAAGAGCAAATGAAGATATTAAAGAATTAATTAGAGGTTTAAAAGATGATACTATTGATGTGATAACATCTAACCATCAGCCTCAAGATTTTGATTCTAAAAACTGTGAATTTGAAAAAGCAAGTTTTGGTATAATTTCCTTACAAACTTTTTATTCTAATATGCTAGAGCTTTCAGGAAAAATTTCTTTAGATAAAATACTTGAAAAAGTATCAATTAACCCCCGAAAAATATTAGGTCTGAGTTGTCCAGAAATTGAAATTGGAGAAAGAGCATTATTTACAATTTTTGATGAAAATGGCTCATGGGATTTTAATGAAAAAACTAATTTGTCAAAGTCTTCAAATTCTCCATGGATGAATTGGTCACTTAGAGGTAAAGTGAATGGTGTTGTAGTAGGATGTAAAACAAACCTTAAGTAAATGAAAAAAATTGATTTGTCTATTGTAATACCTTCATATGATGAGGAGGATTCTTTACCAATTTTGATAAAATCTATTAATGAAAAATTAAAGAATAAGGATATTATTTTTGAAATTATAATTATAGATGATGGTAGTTCTGACAAAACATGGAATAAAATTGAAATCCTTACCAAAAAATTTTCTAATATTTTTTCTATAAAGTTTACTAAAAACTACGGGAAATCAGATGCCTTAGATGCTGGTTTTAAGAGTTCTAGAGGTAATTATATTTTGACGATGGATGCTGACTTACAAGATGATCCTGAAGAGATCCATAAATTATATAAAATTATTACTGAAAAAGATTTTGATCTTGTATCTGGATGGAAGAAAAAGAGAAATGATCCACTTTCTAAGACTATTCCATCAAAATTTTTTAATATGGTAACTAGGGCTTTTTCTGGCATCAAATTAAATGATTTTAATTGTGGTATAAAAATATATAAAAAAGAGGTTATTGATTCTATTAATTTATATGGTGAAATGCATAGATATATTCCTTTAATTGCTAAATGGAATGGGTATAATAATATAGGAGAAAAGGAAGTTAATCATAATAAACGTAAATTTGGAAAAACAAAATTTGGAATGGAGAGATATATTAGAGGTTTTTTAGATTTATTATCGGTAAGTTTTGTTTATAGATTTAGGAAAAGACCAATGCATTTTTTTGGAACTTTTGGTGTTTTGTTTTTTATAATAGGTTTCACTTCTGTAGGTTGGATTGTCTACGAAAAAATTTCTAAAATTTCAGAAAACATCCCACTAGATTTAATTAGACCAGTTACAGATCAGCCATTATTTTATATAGCTTTAGTATCCATTATTATTGGTGTACAATTGTTTTTAGTTGGTTTTCTTTCTGAATTGATAATTCAAATAAATTCAGATAGGAAGAGTTATAAAATAGAAAAGACATCTCATGTCAAAAAAAGTTAAGTACTCAGTAGTTGTTGCAGTATACAACAGACCTGAGGAAATGATTGAACTTTTAAAAAGTATCGCTGACCAAACTTTTAGAGATTTTGAGATTATAATAGTTGATGATGGATCAGATAGATCATCTAGATTAGCTTTCCAAAAGTATAAGAGTCAGCTAAATTTATCATATTTTTTTACGGAAAATCAAGGACCTGCTCTAGCAAGAAATTATGGCGTAAAAAAATCTGAAGGTGAATGGATAATATTTTTTGATTCAGACTGTTCTATTCCAAATAATTATTTTTTTGAAGTGGAAAAGTTTCTTGCAGTTAATGATGTAAGTTTATATGGTGGTCCCGACATGATGGATGAAAGTTTCACATATCTCCAAAAGTCAATAAATTTTTCTATGACATCACTCTTCACAACAGGTGGAATTAGGGGTAATAAATTATCTATAGATAAATTTCTTCCAAGATCATTTAATATGGGAATAAAAAGAGAAGCTTTTGATGAAGTTGATGGGTTCTCTAATATAAAGCAGTATGGAGAAGATTTAGATTTATCATATAAATTAATTTTTTCAGGTAAAAAATCTTCACTTATACCTGATGCAAGGGTTTTTCATAAGAGAAGAACAAATTTATTAAACTTCTTTACTCAAATGTATAAATCTGGAAAGGGTAGGTACTTCTTAAATATTAAGTACAAGAATACATTTAAACTGTTTCACCTTTTTCCTTCTCTTTTTATTTTCATTTTCATTTTAAGTCAAATTTCATCAACATTTTTTGAAAACAAATTAGGAATTATAATTCAGGTTACATACGGAGTATATTTTTGTGTGATATTTTTTAGCTCTTCCATTATTAATAAAAATCCTATTATTGGATTATTATCTACTATAACGACATTAATTCAATTCCTTGGATATGGAATAGGTTATATTATGGGGTTATTAAAAAAATAAAATTACTTACTTATAATATAAAGATCTTCAGATCTCATTATAGAATATCTTTTAATTTCCGAATCTCTGAGGAATGAATTAGGTTTTTTTACTTTAACATTAAGCCCAGTTGATTCTAATCTTTTCTTATAGTCATTTCCATATTTTCTAACGTGATCTGATTGACCATAGAATAATTCTCTTTCTTTCTCAGAAACAATAGATTTATCTTCAATGGTATCTTCAGGAATAGGATTATAAAATGGCACTTGAACTATTCCTTTTGCATTTTTTTTAAGAACTCTTTTAATTTCTTTTAAAGCGTTAATATCATTTTCTACATGCTCTAGAACATGATTACATAAAATAAAGTCAAATGAGTTTTCTTTAAATGGCATTTTATGAATATCCATCTTAATTTCAGCAAGGGGTGAATTAAGGTCAGCAGTAATATATTCTATATTTTTAAATCTTTTAAAAATATTAATTAAGCAATCTTCTGGAGCTATATGTAATAATTTAGTTTTTTCTTTAAAAATAGTTGTTTCTTTTTCAAGATAGAGAAATATTAATCTATGTCTTTCAAGTGAAAGGCAATTAGTACATAATGCATTACTTCGAGTTTCTCTTCCGTATGGAAAAAATTTTCTAAAAGAATTTTTACAAATTGGACATTTTATATTATTTCCATAATAAAAAATAGAAATTAATTTGAAAATAGGTCTGCTTATTCTCTGAAGAAGAGTTCTAGGTAATTTTTTTAATACAAAACCTACTAATGTTTTTAACATTTTCTTGCATTTCCTAAGTAATTGCTTGGTGTTATTGACAATAATTCTTTTTTAACAGATTCATTTATAGGTAATTTTTTAATAAAGTTTGTCAATGATTTTTTTGTGATATCACTATTCCCTCTAGTTAAATCCTTTAAAATTTCATAGGGATTTTGTACTTTTTCTCTCCTTAAAATAGTTTGAATAGCCTCAGATACTACTGCCCAATTTTTATCTAAATCTTTTGATATAACTTCTTTATTTACATCTATTTTTTTTAAACCTTTGATTAGAGATTCAATAGAGATTTTTGTATGAGCAAAAGGAACTCCAATATTTCTTGATACTGTAGAATCTGTTAGATCTCTTTGAAGTCTTGATATAGGTAATTTTTCTGATAGAAAAATAAACTGTGAATTTGCAAACATTAAATTACCTTCAGCATTTTCAAAGTCAATTGGATTTACTTTATGAGGCATAGCAGAAGATCCAACTTCTTTTTTATTAACTTTTTGAATTAAATAATTAATTGAAATATAATGCCAAACATCTCTACATAGATCTATTAAAATTGTATTAATTCTGCTTATGTTATGAAATATAGCAGCCATATTATCATAATGTTCAATCTGAGTGGTAGGCTTACTTCTTATAAGACCAATTGATTTTAAAAATTTATCTGAAAAACTATTCCAATCTATTTCTGGATATGAAATATAATGTGCATTTAAGTTACCAGAAGCTCCACCAAATTTTCCATTATTTGGAATATTTTTTAACATTTCTAGCTGTTTAAGAAGTCTCTCTTCAAATACCATAAACTCTTTTCCTAAAGTAGTTGGAGTAGCTGGTTGCCCATGAGTTCTTGCAACCATTGCAATATCTTTCATTTCAGTAGATTTTTTATGAATTTCTTTAATAATAGCTTTATAGGAAGGAAAGATAACCTTATCTAAAGAATCTTTAACCATTAAAGGAAGAGCAGTGTTGTTTATATCCTGTGAGGTAAGTCCAAAATGAATAAATTCTTTATAATCTTTTAGACCTAATTTATCAAATTTCTCCTTAATAAAATATTCTACTGCTTTAACGTCATGATTTATATTTTTTTCAATCTCTTTAATTCTTTCAGCATCCTCAACATTGAATTTTTTAATGATTTTTTCAACATCTTTTAATTTATTTTCTGAAATTTCATTAATTGGTTTTATCTTATTTTTTGCTAGCTCGATAAAATATTTAATTTCAACATAAACTCTATATTTTATCAGTGCATACTCAGAAAAATAGTTTTGTAATAAAGATGTCTTATTTGAGTATCTACCATCAATTGGAGATATTGAAAGTAGACTTTTTGAGATTGAATTCATTTACAAATTTAGATAAATATTGTAACAGATCATATATATTCACGTTATTAAGATAAAATTTCAAGATGAAAGAAAGTACTGTTGTAAAAATTAAGATTGATGGAGATGAATTTGAATTTAAAATGCAGAAATCAGAAACTGTTCTAGATTCTGCTTTAGAAAATGATATAGATTTACCTTATTCATGTCAAAGTGGTGTTTGTACAGCATGTCAAGGAAAATTAATTAGTGGTTCTGTTGAAATGGAAGTTAGTGATGGGTTATCTGATGAAGAAATATCTGAGGGATATATATTATGTTGTCAGTCAAAACCTAAGACAGATAATATTGAAGTTGAGATAGATTAAAGTTGAAATTTAATGCCCGTTAATGCCCTATTTCTTTGAAAAATTTAAAATAATATGATACATTTGCAAATAATTTTTTCTGATAAAAACTCATGAGACAGCTTAAGATAACTCAATCAATTACAAATAGAAGGGAAAGTCACACTCTTGAAAAATATTTTACTGAAGTAAGTGGTGTCCCTATGATCACACCTGAAGAAGAGGTGAGATTAGCAAAAGAAATTAAAAAAGATAATCAAGATGCATTAGATAAGTTGGTTAGAGCAAACCTGAGATTTGTTGTATCAGTTGCTAAACAATATCAGAATAGAAGTCTTCCTTTAAATGATCTTATTAATGAAGGTAATCTTGGTTTAATAAAGGCTGCTAAAAAGTTTGACGAAACGAAAGGGTTCAAGTTTATTTCATATGCAGTATGGTGGATCAGACAGTCTATTATGCAAGCTCTCGCTGAACAATCAAGAATAGTAAGATTACCCATGAATAAATCAGGTGCTATAAATCAGATAAGAAGAGCTTATGCGGAACTTGAACAAAAGTATGAGCGTGAACCAACTGAAGAAGAAATTGCTGAAAATTTAGATATGAAAACTACCGAAGTTAGAAGTACTTTAGGAGCTGAGGTAAAACAGATGTCTATGGATGCACCATTTGGGGAAGATGATTCAGGATCATTGTTAGATGTATTAGAAAACAACTCTGAAGGTCCAACAGATACTGGATTAGTTTTTAATCATTCACTTAAAATTGAGACTATGAGAGCGCTATCTACTCTAACACCTCGTGAAAGAGATGTAGTTTTAATGAGTTTTGGCATTGGTTTTGATAATCCATACACATTAGAAGAAATAGGTGATGTTATGGGATTAACTAGAGAAAGGGTAAGACAAATAAGAGAAAAAGCACTTCAGAAATTAAGAGAACCTGGAAAAAACAGAAGATTAAAAGAATTCTGCGCAAATTAAATCTTCATTTTATATAAAAATTTCATTTGTTAGATTAACCAACAAATTATATATTACGTATAGTTATTGTTGTTGAACATCTCTTTCTTTAAAAATATGAAATTTTTTAATTTAAATCTCCTACTTATACTCGGACTTATTTCTTGTAATAAAATAGAAAACAATCAATCTTCTTTTAAAACAAAAAAACCTAAAAAATCAATTGTTGTTGGTGAAGCAAAGTATGATGGTCCTGAGAAATATATGTACTACCATGCCGCTGTTAAACATGGTGCTATTGATGTCAATAAACCTTCTAGATTTAATTCTTATAAACCTGATTATAAAAGAATAGAGTTAGAAAAAGCATTAAAAAAACTTAATAATAATTATTCAAGATCATCTGGTAATCCAAATCCAACATTTTCAACATATGCTAAGGATAATGCGGTCTTTATTGAAAGAGGCCCTTATAATGCTCCTGGAAGAACTAGAGCATTATTAGTAGATGCTAGTGATTCATCTAAAGATACATGGATTGCAGGAAGTGTAGGCGGGGGAGTATGGAAAAGTTTAGACGGAGGAACTTCTTGGGTTAGTATTTCTAATGATATGGATAACATAGCTATTTCATGGCTAGGTCAATCAAAGTCTAATACCGATGTATTATATGCTGCAACTGGTGAAAACTGGATAGGGTCTCTCGGAGATATTTCTGGTGCTGGGGTTTATAAATCTATTAATGGTGGAGCTAACTGGACGAATGTATCTACAAAAGATAATGCAGGTTATGTGGATGCTAGGTTTTCAAATGTTAGTAGATTAATTGTTGATCCAAATAACTCAGATGTTGTTGTTATAAGTACGGTTGGAGGAGGTAGTAGCTTCATATTTAAAACTATAGATGGAGGAACATCTTGGACAAAAGTTTCAGAGTCTCCAGCAAGAATTCAGCAAATTATTGCTGCCCCTTCAGATTTTAACATACAGTATGCTGTGCAAAGAGGTTTAGGTGTAATTAGATCAATTGATGCGGGTTCTTCATGGTCTAATCCAGGGGGTATTGGTTTAGGAGGTACTCTTTCATATAATAATGATGAAGGTATTATAGGTGGAGGTGGAGGTGGAGCTTTTGGAAGGCTGGAACTTGCCGTTTCTCATCAAGACCCTGATATTGTATTTGCTGGAATTGATGGTGATGCTGCATCTTTCCTTAAAATTTCTTATAATGGAGGAACTACTTGGAATTTATTGAAGAATGATGATAATACGGATGATGACTGGTTATATATACAGGGATGGTTTGATAACACATTGACAGTTAATCCATTTAATGATAGTATTGTATATTATGCTGGAAGAGATGCTAGTAAGGCTACTATTCTATCTGATGCTGGAACAACATTTTCTGGTTCTACTACAAAAGTTACATTAGATAACACAACTTCACATATGAATTTAGTTAATATTTGGGGGGGGTCTGCTCTTGGCTCAGGTACAGAGTGGATAGATAATTCAGATAACCCAGATCTAGTAGATATTGAGGTGAGGTTTGGTCCTGGAAAGCGTCAAAAAGCTTATAGATTTTCAGTGCCTGAGGGTTCAACCTCTGGTGTCGCTCATGATAAATATAAGTACGAAGGTGTGGTAGAGGTTCCATTTGAAGTGTGGAATATTTCTACAGACCCAGAACAACAACTTACTGTTTCCTTTAGAGATAACGCAAACGATGGAGAATTTAATCTTCTCGCTGCTCAAGGTGACAGTAGAGAATATATATTTCCTCAATCAATACCTTATGACCCAGATATGGATCAGTCAGAAATTTTTGGAGATGGAACTCCTGGTAATGTCAACTCTATCTATGGCCAATTACATAAATCATTATTTCTTATATGGCCATTTCTTGCTGATGGAGTTTCTTGGGATCCTCAAAATATTCCTGAGTCAAAAATAAAAATTGAGTTTATTGATGCAACTTATAAGACACTAAAAAAATCAGTAGAATATATGACCAACCAATATGATAATGGTGGAGCATTTGATATAAATGAAAATGTTCACGTCGATCATCATAACCTAGGAACAATTGTTGATTCAGAAGTCGATAGTACATTTAGAATATACCTCACGACTGATGGAGGAATCTATTATACTATTTCAGATAAGGATCCAGGCACCAAGGATGACCATTTCAAAAGAGCTGGTTTAATTTCCGATATCATGTTTGCTCCTGGAGGAGGATATAATACTACTCAATTTTATGGGGCAGATAAAATTGCAGGATTTGATCAGTATGTTGCTGGTGCACAAGATAATGGAACATTTTACTCTCCAAGAAATCAAGATGCAAGTGATACTACTAATTATTTTCACCCAATAGGTGGTGATGGTTTTGAAGTGATTGCTCACTTTACTGACTCTGATAAGATGTTTGGTGGATATCAAGGAAATAATTTATATTATACACATAATGGAGGTTCTAGTTGGACTTATGTTGGAGGTTCATTAACTGGAAGTGGTCCGTTTATTAATAGAGCATCTACATCATACCAAGATCCAGATGTCTTATATACAATCTCTTCATCAGGTGTTGATAAGTCATCAGACTTTGGAGTTTCTTGGAATCATACTCAAATTGGGGGGACATGGGGAAATAGTTTTTGGAGTGGTGCTGATGTTGAAGTTTCTCTTGCAAATCCTAGATTTGTTTATGCAGGAGGCGTCATGGATAATACAGCCGATATTTTTATATCTAAGGACTGGGGTGCTACATTTGATCCTGTATCAAAATTTGCAAATTTAGGTACGATAACTGGTTTATATTCACACCCTAATGAGGATTCAACGGCATATATATTATTTGGTATTGCGGGTGAAGCGAAAATAATTGAAACTAAAAATTTAGGTGAATCTTGGAGTGATCTCTCAGGCTTCCATTTAAATGTTTCTGGGAAATCATCAAATGGCTTCCCAGATGTCGCAGTATATAGTTTTCTAGTTATGCCACATGATTCAAATATAATGTGGGCAGGAACAGAAATTGGATTGTTTGAGTCTACAAATAGAGGGGGGTCTTGGCATAAAGTTGTTGGAAATTTGCCAAATGTTACCATTTGGGATATGAAAATTAAAGATGAAGGACAAGTTGTATTTGCAACTCATGGTAGAGGTATATGGACAGCTACTCTAGATGATTTAAAAACATTCGTTCCTAAACCTACTACTCTTGCTCCTAATTTATTAGAAGGAAATCAGACTGATAATGATGAAAAGTATGAGATAATGGCTAAAGTTGAATTAAGATCATTGTATGATTCTCTTGAAATTAAAGCAAATAGTGTTCTTAGATCAACATATTATGATACAGATTCAGTTGTGATCAAAGAATATACCTTTGAAGTTGATGATAAAGGTGATTTCAGCTTACAAGCTTTTGCATATAAGGATGGAGTAATGTATCCATCTAATATTATTGAGATCACTGTAAATCCTATTTTAGATGCAAGAACACAGTTTAAAACTACATTTAGTGATCTTGTGGGAGATGAATTTTATCTAGATAGATTCAGGATTGGTGTTCAAGGTGGTTTTGAGGGAAGGCAGTTACATACCGAGCATCCATATGAATCTGGAGTTGATGGAGGTTATACAGATGGTTATAGTGTTCATGCTATGCTTAACATACCTATAATAGTTACAGATTTTACTCCATCTATTAAATTCCAAGAAATAGTTATTGTAGAGCCAGGTGAACCAGGCACTTCATATGGTGATGCACAGTTTTGGGATTATGTAATTGTTGAAGCTTCAAAAGATGGCATAACATGGAAAGCTCTATTAGATGGTTATGATTCAGATTCAGACCCAACATGGAAGTCGGCTTATGCAACGAATCAATTTGGTAATCCTGATTTATTAAGAAGTAAAGAAGCTAATTTTAAGCCTCACTTTAATGAAGGTGATACCGTTAAAGTTAGATTTAGAATGTTTTCTGATGACTTAACTGTAGGATGGGGATGGATGGTAGATGATCTCTATATTCAGATAGAAACTCCAGTCGTTCAAGGAATAGAATTTACTAAATTAGATAAGAATATATCTGTATATCCAAACCCAACAAATGGCATAGTAAATATAAAGTTTAATGATACTTGGAGAGGAGATGTTAATTTTAAAATTACTGATATATTTGGTAGATCTATTACAGAAAGAATATTAGATAATAAAAATGCTTCTTCATCTCATAGTATAGATATATCTAATTCTAATGACGGTGTATACATAATACAATTATTACAGGGAGATAAGAAGACTATGCAAAAAGTGATAAAAGAATAATTATTTTTTAATTTTTATCCTTTTTAAACTAACTCGTCTAAATTTTATATTTAATAATTCAACACCTAAAGTAAAGAATAGGGCAAAATAAATAAATCCTTTTGGTACTTCATAATGTGCTGCTTCAAGAATCAGAGTAAATCCTATAAGAATTAAAAAGCTTAAAGCTAAAATTTCAAGAGAAGGATACCTATCAATAATATCACTTATTTTAGATGAGTAGAAAATCATAAAAAGAATTGATGCTACAACAGCAATCACCATTAATAATAGAACATCTGTTAATCCTATTGCAGTCAAAATGGAATCAACTGAAAAAACAAAATCTACCGCAACAATTTGCCAAATTACAGACTTAAATGATATTGCTTTGTTACTAGTGAGTTTTTCATCAAAATTAACATTTATTTTATGTGATATTTCTAAAGCACTTTTAATTATTAAAAAACCACCTCCAATAAGTAAAATTAAATCTTTAATACTAAAATTAAAGAATATTGGCTTGGTTAAACCTATAAACCACGTTAACCCAAATAACATTATTATCCGTAAAACAAGAGCTAATAAAAGTCCAATTACTCTAGCTTTTTGTCTCTCTTCTCTTTTTACTTTATTTGTTACTATTGAAATGAAAATAATATTATCTATACCTAATATTATTTCAATAATAGTTAAAGTGAATAATGCTACATAAGTCTCTAACTGAAAAAATATTTCCATTTAATTATAAATTAATATATCTTAAAATAATAAGAGCAATTTTGTTTACTTTGGCATCTAATTTATAGAGCGAAATTAAAATATTAAAATGAAAAAAATTATTGAAGTTAAAGATATTTCAAGGCACTACTATGTTGGAACGCAAACCGTTAAAGCTCTTGATACAATCTCAGTAGATATTAGACAAAATGAATATGTTTCATTTATGGGTGCTTCTGGATCTGGAAAATCAACTTTAATGAATATTATTGGATGCTTAGATTCCCCAACTGGTGGAAAATATAAATTAAATAGTAAGGATGTTAGTAATATGACTGAGAATGAACTTGCTGATATAAGAAATAAAGAGATAGGATTTGTTTTTCAGACATTTAACTTACTTCCTAGGGCATCTGCTTTAGATAATGTTTCTTTACCTTTAGTCTATGCTGGCTATTCATCTAGTGAAAGAAAAGACATGGCTATGGAAGCCCTTAAAGATGTAGATTTAGTAGACAGAGCAACACACAACCCAAATGAATTATCTGGGGGGCAGAGACAAAGGGTAGCTATTGCCAGAGCATTAGTAAATAACCCTAGTATAATTTTAGCTGATGAGCCAACAGGTAATCTAGATAGTAAAACATCACATAGTATAATGGATCTATTTTCAATTTTACATGATAGAGGAAATACTATTATTATGGTTACGCATGAAGAAGATATTGCTAAATTCTCAAAGAGAATTGTAAGATTAAAAGATGGTTTGATTTCTTCAGATAAAAAAAATTAATTTTATTTTATGATTGTTAATGTAAATAAAGTTAGAGAATCAAACCTTAATAAAGTTGATTTTTCTGATCTTGGGTTTTGTAATTACTATACAGATCATATGTTTACTGCTGATTATGAAGATGGTAAGTGGTCAAATTTTAGTATTAGTCCCCATAAAGATTTAAAATTATCTCCAGCTTGTACATCTCTGCATTATGGTCAGACAATATTTGAAGGTCTAAAAGCATATAAAAATAAAAAAGGAGAAGTCCTTATTTTTCGACCAAATAAAAATGCTGAAAGATTTAATAAAAGTGCAGAAAGAATGTGTATGCCAAATTTTCCTGAAAAATATTTTATTCAATCTATTACTGAATTATTAAAGATAGATAAAAGATGGGTCCCTAAATATGAAAATAGTTCATTATATATACGACCTTTTATGTTTGCTGTTGACCCATATATTGGCATTAAACCAGCTGAAAAATATAAATTTATAATTATTTGTGGATTAGCTGGAGGATATTACTCTGAACCAGTTAATGTTAAAATAGAGACTAAATATACTCGCGCTGTTTCAGGTGGCGTTGGTTTTTCAAAGACTGCTGCTAATTATGCAGCGGCTCTTTATCCTGCTGTGAAGGCACAAAAAGATGGTTATCATCAATTAATTTGGACAGATGGTAAAGAACACAAATATGTTGAGGAGTCAGGAACAATGAATTTATTTTTTTTAATAAATAATAAACTAATAACACCTCCTCTAGGGGATACTGTTTTAGATGGAGTTACAAGAGATAGTATAATTTTACTTAGCAAACACCTTGATATTGATATTGATGTAAGAAAAATTTCTGTGGAGGAGATAATTAATTCTTTAAATAATAACTCAATTACTGAAGCATTTGGTGCAGGTACGGCTGCTACAATTGCTCCAATTAAGACTATTGGTTATAAAAATAAAAAATATAATATATCTCAAGACTCTGAAAAATCTATTTCATCTACTCTTTTAAAAACATTAAATTCATTAAAATATGGTGAATCTGAAGATAAATTTGGTTGGGTTTATAAATTAAATTAATGAATATAGATCAAGTAAATAATTTAACTAAGCGTGCCTCAGCTCTAAGAGGCTATCTTTGACTATGATAAAAGAAGGGAGATAATTTCTCTCAAGGAAAAAGACTCTCTTGAACCTGATTTTTGGGATAATAGGCAAGAAGCTGAAAAAGTTTTAAAAGAAATATCTTCTAATAAAGTTTGGGTGGTTGCATATGATAATATTACCTCTTCTATATCCGATTTAGAGACTTTATTTGAATTTTATGAATCAGGAGAAGTTGATCAAGAAGAAATTAAGTTAGAATATAATAAAACATTGGATTTAGTAGAAAAACTTGAGTTTAAGAAAATGCTTTCAAGTAAAGAAGATCAAATGAGTGCAATAATTGAAATTAATCCAGGTGCAGGAGGAACTGAGAGTCAAGACTGGGCAAGTATATTAATGAGAATGTACATCATGTGGGCTGAATCCCAAAACTTTGTCGTTAAAAAAGTGAATATTCAACCGGGAGATACAGCTGGTATTAAATCAGCAATTTTAGGAATTGAAGGTGAATTTGCGTACGGTAACTTAAAGTCAGAGATAGGTGTTCATCGTTTGGTAAGAATTTCTCCTTTTGATTCTGGAGCAAGACGTCATACTTCATTTGCATCACTATTTGCATATCCTGAAGTTGATGAAACTATAGAAATAAATATTAATCCTGCTGATATTGAATGGGAAACATTTAGAGCTAGTGGTGCAGGGGGTCAAAGTGTAAATAAAATTGAATCAGCTGTTAGATTGAAGCATGAGCCTTCAGGGTTAATTATAGAGTGTCAACAAGAAAGGAGTCAAATACTAAATAAAGAAAAAGCTTTAAATATGTTAAAATCTAAATTATATCAATTAGAAGTAGATAAAGTAAATAAAGAAAAAGATGAAAGGGATAGTACAAAATTGAAAATTGACTTTGGTTCCCAAATTAGAAATTATGTTCTTCATCCATATAAAATGATTAAGGATGTGAGGACAGGAATAGAAAGAGGTGATGTAAATAATGTTTTAGATGGTGATATTAATGGTTTTATTAAAGCATTCTTATTACAAAGTGAAAATAAAAATTAAATAAATATGGCTAATATAATTGTTTTAGGTTCTGGTTTAGTAGGAAGTGTTATTGCAAAAGATTTATCTATTAAACACTCTGTTTCAGTAGTAGATATTTCAAAAAAAAATCTTAATGTTTTAAATAAAAACATAAAAACCCATTGCTTAGATGTATCTAAAAAGGATGTTTTGGAAAATTTAGTCCTAGATTATGATTTAGTAGTTGGAGCTCTTCCTGGTTTTATGGGGTATGATTCTATGAAAAGAGTTATTAATGCTGGAAAAAATATTGTTGATATCTCATTTTATCCAGAAGATCCATTTAATCTTGATAAACTTGCAAAAAAAAATAATGTAGTTGCAGTAATGGATTGTGGGGTAGCACCAGGAATGGGAAATGTTATTTTTGGCCACCACGATAGATCAATGATAATTACTGATTATGAATGTTTAGTTGGTGGATTACCAAAAGTTAGAATTTGGCCGTATGAATATCAAGCTGTTTTTTCTCCTATTGATGTTATTGAAGAATATATTAGACCTGCAAGGTATGTGCAAAACTCTAAGTTAGTTGTGAGAGAAGCTCTCTCTGATACAGAAATGATAGACTTTGAAAATATTGGAACTCTTGAAAGTTGGAATTCAGATGGTTTAAGAACTCTTATAAAAACAATGAATCATGTTCCTAATATGATTGAAAAAACTTTAAGGTATCCTGGATGTGTAGAATATATTAAAGTATTAAGAAGTTCTGGATTTTTCTCATATGATGAGATAGAAGTTAATGGAAATAAGGTTAGGCCTATTGATATCACTTCTAAATTATTATTTCCAAAATGGGAGATGAAGGATGGAGATGAAGATTATACTGTTATGAGAATTAAAATTAAAGGAGAAGAAGAAAAACATAAAGTTTGTTATACTTATAATCTATTAGATTCTTTTACAGAAGGTACAATTTCAATGGCAAGAACTACAGGGTTTACTTGCTCAGCAGTATCAAATTTGGTTTTAGAAAATAAATATAATAAGGTTGGTATATCACCTCCTGAATATCTTGGTGGTCACCATAAGTTTATAAATAATTATCTTAAAGAAAGAGGTGTAATATATAGAATTGAGAAAAAAATATTAAGTTAAATTTTTTTTAAGATGATTTAAATACCAATTTTTTAATTTTTTTAATCCTATTTCCATAGTTGATAAAGGTCCTGGTTTGTATTTTTTTGAGAGAACTCCATTTTGATTATTTTCTATAATTCTTTTATCAGCAATTGTAGTTTCATTCCACATCCATATTAATTCATCAATATTATACTCTTTTCCTTCGGATGCATTTTCATCAACTAACCACATTATTTCCACATCAGTCTTCATTGGTCCTCTTGGAATAAAAGTAAATGTTGTTGCAAAATCATTTGACATAATTAGACTATTAAATGGTGAAGTGCCAATTGTTGTATACCCACCATCAAAATTTTTAAAATTTCCCATTAAAGTTGAAGCAGGCTTACCAGATTTGGTTTCTGATAGTCTATTACCATCAAATGGTGTTCTTTCAGCACTTCTAAAAAAATTTGAAAAATTAATTTCTGAAAATTCTCCGGTTAAATAACCTAATTCTTTTGTTTTATTATTCCATTCATCTAATTTTTTATTAAAAACTTTAGATTCAGGACCAGTATTATTACCTGCTCCATATGCCTGAATATATTCCTTTGAATGAACTTGACAATACTCAGGATGTGATGGAAGACAATGATAACATTCATGAAAGTTATCAAGAGTTAATTTCCAATTACCATTTGTAGGATAAACTTTTTTAACAGCTATTTTTGCATTTTTTAGACCATGTAATTCAATAAAAGGTTTTAGTGGTTTAATAAATTCATTAAAATCATCAGGTTGATTAGAAAAATTTAAAAAAATTAGTCCTTGAAAAACTTTCGAGTTGCATTTAATAAGACTCCATTTTTTTTTATCAAAATCTTCATACATCATTCTAGCATTTTTTAATTTTCCATCTAAATTATATGTCCAAGCATGATAAGGACATACTAATTTTTTAGAATTTCCTTCAGTTTCTAAACATATTTGAGAACCTCTATGTCTACATACATTGTAAAAACAATTTATTTGACTTTCACTTTCTCTAATAATAATTATGGATTCATTTCCAATTGAGAATATGAAATAATCTCCTTTATTTGGTATTCTAGACTGATGACCAACAAATATCCATTGATTATAAAAAAATGTTTCTAAATCTAATTCATAAATGCTTTTGTCAATATAGAATAATTGGTCTAAAGGAAAGTTATCCTTTTGTGAATTAATTAATTGTATAATATTATTATAATCTCTGGACATCATTAATATTTAATGACTATAATAGTTTTATTTAAGTTGCTTTTCCAGTTTTTCTTAATAAATATTATTAATTTGTTAAGAATGAATGAAAAAAGAACACCTAGTTTAATTGAGTCTTTTTTGCCAATAATCTTCCTTGTAATATTATTGTCTATTAATGTATCAATTTTTGGAAATGATGCTCTTTCTGGAAGTATTCAAATTGTTCTTATTTTATCTTCTTCTATAGCTGCTATTATTGCTTTTAATCTAGGATATAAATGGATTGAAATTCAAAAGGGAATACAAAAAAGTATAAATTCAGCTATTCCTTCTATTCTTATACTGTTTCTAGTTGGTTCTCTCGCAGGATCATGGTTGTTAAGTGGAATTGTCCCCGCCTTAATTTATTATGGTATCCAAATTTTAAATGCTAAAATATTTTTATTTGCTGCATGTATAATATGTATTATTGTTTCAATGGCAACAGGAAGTTCTTGGACTACATCTGCTACAATTGGTATTGCATTAATTGGTATTGGCAAAGCTCTTAATATCCCTGAAGGTCTTATAGCAGGTTCTATTCTTAGTGGTGCTTATTTTGGAGATAAAATGTCTCCTCTTTCAGATACTACTAATCTTGCTCCTGCAATGGCAGGAAGTGATTTATTTACTCATATTAGATATTTATCTATAACTACCTTACCATCTATAATTATTTCTCTATTTATTTTTATAATAATGGGAATGAGTATTTCTACTGATGCAAATATTGATAATGCTTCACTAATCTCTAATTCAATTTTAGATAAATTTTATATTTCTCCTATATTATTTCTAGTTCCTTTAACTGTTATTATTCTTATATATAAAAAAATTAAAGCAGTCCCAGCATTATTTGTTGGAGTTATACTTGGATCTGTTTTTGCTTTAATTTTTCAAAGGGATTTAGTCGTAGAAGTCTCAGGAAATAATTCAGATGAGTGGACCTCATTATTTATTGGAATTATGAAGTCATTATATGGTTCAATCTCAATATCTACATCTAATGATTTGGTTTCTGACCTTCTTTCATCAAGTGGTATGTATGGAATGCTTGGAACAATATGGCTTGTTATATCAGCAATGATTTTTGGTGGTATTATGGATAAAGCGGGATTTTTAAATGTAATTTCATCTTTAATTTTAAAGAAAGTTAATTCTGTAGGGTCATTAGTAACCTCTACTGCTGGAACTTGCATTTTTTTTAATTTAACTGCTTCAGATCAATATTTATCAATAGTTGTTCCTGGGAAAATGTATTCTTCAATTTATAAGGAAAAGGGTCTTTCTCCAGAAAATTTAAGTAGAACACTAGAAGATAGCGGAACTGTCACTTCAGTTTTGGTTCCATGGAATACATGTGGTGCATATCATGCAGGCGTTTTAAATGTATCTACTTTAACCTATTTACCTTTTTGTTTCTTTAGTCTTATTAGTCCTTTTATGACAATTTTAATAGCTTATTTAAGGATAAAAATAAAGCGTTTATAGTTAATCTAATTCATCAAGTATTGATAAATAATTATTATATCTTCTCTCAGAAATACTTTTACCTATTGCACTTTTAACAGAACATTTAGGTTCATTTTTATGCAAACAATTATTGAATTTACATTTATCATTAAATAATTTAAATTCTGGGTATAGGAATTTTAAATCATTCTTTTTAATATCAAAAAAGTAAAATTCTTTAAATCCAGGGGAGTCTATAATTTGACTATTTTCATTTATTTCTAAAGATTCTGAGAAAGTTGTAGTTTGCTTTCCTCTTCCAGTTTTAATTGATAATTTATCAGTCTTCTGTTTAGAGTTTGAAGAAATTTTATTTATTAAAGTAGATTTACCTACACCTGAATTACCTAAAATTAAAGTTTTCTTTTCTAATAACTTTTCTAATAACTTTTCTAAGTTAATTTTTAAATTAGCTGATATACTTAAAGTATCGATTCCTGCATTTTTATAAATTTTTGAGATATCATTTAATTTTATGTTTTCAGATTTATCTAGTAGATCAATTTTATTAAATACTAGGATGGGCTTTATATTATAATATATGGATGCAGCAATACACTTATCTATAAATTTTAATTTAGTGTATGGATTTTTTATACTACCCATCACAACAACTTGGTCAAGATTTGCACCAACTATATGAGCTTTTTTATCTTTAAGTGATCTTTTAATAAAATAATTTTTTCTCTCAACAATTTTTTCAATTACTCCAGATTGATTATCAATTAATTGAACCTTTACTTTATCTCCCGAGACTATAGGATTTGAAAAGATATTATTTAGTTTATTTTTCCCTCTATAATTACATCTAACAATTTTATGATTTATTTTAACATTATATAAATCACCTGTAGACTTAATTACAACTC
>TARA_B110000003_G_scaffold170929_1_pt1 | contig 24956 bp, 24 predicted proteins | sample TARA_B110000003 | Tara Oceans TARA_B110000003 (sample SAMEA4396424) | marine metagenome | biome: Westerlies Biome; feature: [SRF] surface water layer (ENVO:00010504); material: water (ENVO:00002006), including particulate matter (ENVO:01000060) such as... | depth 5 m
TGTTTTTCAACAGTTTTTATAAAGTTTGAAGCCTCAAGTAAAGAATCGTGAGTTCCAGTATCAAGCCAAGTAAAACCTCTTCCTAAAATTTTAATTTTTAAATCTTTATTATCTAAATAATATTGATTAACAGAACTTATTTCAAATTCTCCTCTTTTAGATGGTTGAATTTTACTTGCAATTTTAACAACATTATTAGGATAAAAATATAATCCAACAAGTGCAGTATTACTCTTGGTTGATTTGGGCTTTTCTTCAATATTAATTAAGTTTTTATTTTCATCAAAACTTGCTATTCCAAAATCAGAGGGATTGTTAACGTTATATCCAAATACAGTTGCTTTTTTGTTATTTAAATTACTTTTTGCAGAATTTAATAATTCTGAAAATCCTTTACCATAAAAGATATTGTCTCCTAAAACTAAACAAACATCATCATTTTTTATAAAATCTTTGCCTATAACAAAGGCTTGTGCTATTCCATCGGGATTTTTTTGTTCTTTATAAGATATTTTTAACCCTAGATCATTGCCGTCATTAAACAGTTTTTTAAAATTCGGTAGATTCTCAGGATTTGAAATAATTAGAATTTCTTTTATTCCAGAAAGCATTAAAACAGAAAGAGGGTAATAAATCATTGGCTTATCATATATTGATAAAAGCTGTTTTGATGTGCCTTTTGTAATTGGATAGAGTCTAGATCCAGAGCCTCCTGCTAAAATTATTCCTTTCATATTATAAATATATAAGTATTCTACTATATTGTCAATTAGTAGCTAATAATCAATAGTTTTGAATATAAAATTGAGTACAGTCAGTAATCTTTTAAAAATAAATCTGATTCTATATGTTTTTTGAGAGTATCTTTTCCTCAACATCATATATTTTCATTCCTTTACGTGTCAAAATAAAGGCTTGAAAATAAACATAAATCTCACGCCATCTTCTAATATAATTTAGTATAATATTTTTAACATATGAAATCTTAAGAGGAAAAACTTCAAGTTCTACTTTTTCCAAGAGTCCATTCATGATCTCCCATTTTTTTAGATGAAACTCATCTTTGAATATGTATTTATTTCTTTTAGAAATGCCGGAGTGATGAAACATATTTTGATTTACTGCTGAATTAAAAATATCAGCAGGGATAATAATTTTTGCCCCACTTGAATCAAAAAACTCCTTATTTACTAGTTCAGAAATGGATAAACATGGATTTACTTTTAAATAATATTCTTTTTTACCTCCAGTGATATTAATAGCGAACTCCCAGTTTTTCAGATTTCTTTTGGCAAAATTTGGAATTGACGCTAATTGTTGATTGAATAATTTAATAGTTCTACTGTTTAAACTTGTATTAGATTCTAATTTATAGTACTTTTCTAGTGATACTTGAACATCAGTTTGATATTGCTTTAAATTAGTGTCTTTTTGAATAAAATATTTTTCATTTTCATTATTTATGAGGAATCCACCTGACTTAGACCAGCTATCTCCAGACAACATTACTTTTATTTGACTCTCTTTAAGACCTCCTATCTTAGAAATATCATTTTCCAACTTGAATGGATCATTTATTATATCATTTGTTTCAAAAACGTCCTTGTGTAAATGACAGTGATTTGAAGCAAATGGAATTGCATACTTAGGCTTAACATTATCCATAAATAACCTAAATGCTTCTGTATAATGAGAAGGGTTGTCTAAAACTAAATCAGATCCTTGAATACTATAACAAACTCTATCATTAGCGGAACTGTGAGATCGCATAGCAAAATCGAACTTACCATGAGTTTTCTTTATTTGTTCTAAACTAGCACCAGCAATTTTACAATCATTCGCATTTAATAATTTAAAATCTGGAGTTTCTACAACTAATGCTGAATCATTTAAAAAAAGACCAAATTGATAAGGAATAATTCTAATCCTTCCTATGTTATAGGGTTCACCATGTTTTAAGACCTTAATATTTTTAAAACCAAATTGTTTTAAATCCCTATAACTTCTTTTATTCGGCTCATCGTGAGTTATAATTTCAATATCAGAGTCTAAAAATCGTTTTAAAGAGGGGCCATGCCAGTGGTCCCAATGAACATGAGTAATATATATAGCTTTTGGCTTTAAATTGTCAATAATATCTTTATTTACTGGAGGATAATTCCACCATGATCTCCAATAACAAGAACCAACCAACCATGGATCTATAAGTAGCTCATCAGAATGATAATTTATCAACAATGATGCATGAGATAATATTTTAAATTTTGTCATAATTTACAATTTTAATCTAAATAATAATTACTTATTTATTAACTTCATAGTGATTCTATATTTGTGCATAAAAGAATCATATATGTACATACAAAAGTATATTAAATTTAATATTGAATTCCCTTTAAGCTTTAATAAATAAACATTTAACATATAAATAATTACTTTTTTTTTGTTTGAAGATCTGGTTGTGGTGCTTAATCTTATAAATCCTAGTACATCATCTATTCCGTAAGATTTACCTCCTTGATAAAAAAAATCTAAAAAAGCTTCAAAATCCTCACAAACCTCGCTGGACTCATTAAAAACAATATTATTTTTTAGATTTTCAGAAAACATAAAAGTATTACAATATCCAAAACCTCGTTTTGATAGATATTTAAATTTATCTATTGTGTTAGATTTAAACACTTTGTTCGAATATGACTTATTTCCTAAGTTATTAAAAGAGAAATATTTATATGCATGATGTGAGAAATTTATTTTTTTATCAAGCATGAAATTTAATTGAACTAAAAGTTTATTTTTGTGCCACAAATCATCAGAGTCTAGAAAAGTAATATAATTACCTTTACTTTGTTCTATCGCTCTATTCCTACTAAATCCTGGTCCAAGATTAATACTGTTATAGTTTACTCTAATTCTTGAATCAACTCTAAGGTAATGATCAAGTATTAAACGTGTATTGTCAGAAGATGCATCATCATAAATTATAAGTTCCCAATTTGTGTATGTTTGATTAAGAATCGAATTTATGGAATCTTTAATTGTAGCTTGAGCATTAAAACAAGGCATTATTATAGAAATTTTCATAAAGACTTATAAAATTTTGAGAATTCTTTTTGAATATTATGAAAATCATATCTGAATATATCGAAATCTTCTTTTTTAAATTCAATACTATTTGAAGTAATTATTTTAAATGTTTTATTTATGAAATCAGTTGAGGATAATGAACAAAAACTGACAACTTTACTGTTATTAAAATAATGTTGAATACCAGTGTTTTGACTACACAAGATTGGAAGCTTGAAATATAAAGCCTCTAAAACAATATTTGGAAACCCTTCTGAAAATGACAAATTATATAATAAATCTGCATTTCTCATATAATTGCCAATTTTAAAATTAGGAACTTCACCAATAATTTCTACGATACTCTCAACTTTATGTTTTTTTATTAAACTATAAAATTTCTCCTTGTCATTTACTGAACCAAACGAACCAACTAATTGAATTTTCAATTTAATTTCACACACGTTATTTATTTTTTTTTGTAAAGCTTTACATGAGGAAATTAGTAACCTTATATTTTTTAATTCCACCAAAATTCTTCCTACATAGAGAATTTTGAATTCATTTAGTTTAGGTTTTACATATTCAAATTGGTCTATATTTTTGTCAATTATTATAGCGTTTGGAATAATGACATAGTTCAAAGGAATTCCGTTTAAAAATACGTATTCGGAATATTCAACTTCACTTAAGAAATGGATATTTGATCTTTTTAAAATCGGGTTTATCAATTTAAAAAACAATATCTTTTTCAAACTACTTTTACATAAAATGGCACTATGTCTAAATTCACCTCTGGGAGAATAAACAATTTCTTTCTTAAGAACTAAGGATATAAATGCAACTAATACACTCTTTGAACTTAATAAACTATGAAAGTGAATTATAATATTATCTTTTTGTATAAAATACTTAATTAATTTTAAAAAATTAATATACTTATCGTTGTCGTTTTTCTTTGAACTAGCAGTATTATATATATAATTGTTGGGACTGCTTTTTACAATTGATGGTATTTGCTTGTTAAACCCAGAACTATGGCCCTTTAGTAATTTTAAAACATGAATAATTTTCATTTTGAATTTTGTTTAAGTATATATTGTAATAGTATTAAGAATAAAAAAGGAAATAAAATTTTATATACTATATCGTAGAAAAATAAAGCAAATGATAAACCAAAAGGGTTCATCCATGCCATATGAAATGACAAAACTTTGTATTCTATACTATTAAAATTATATAGCTTATAACATACTCTATAATAATATCCTGTTAGAATACCTGAAATTATTGTACCAAAAAGGCCAAGGTTTACATAACTTTCAAATATGATTGATGAGGCAGTACCACTTGGTATATCAAAATATATATCATTATGTATAGCCTTAGCTAAAAATGGAGTTATGGTTAAATCTCTAAAACTTATAAAACTGGGTGGAAATATTTGAAATAAACCATAGAAATATGACTGTCCAAAGATTAAATCCCAATCTTCATTAATGAATGCAGATAAAGCAGCGTAAGTTGAGTCAAATCTAGAAAAAGCATCAGAAATAGTTGCAAACACTAAAGAAGTATTTTCTAGACTTCCAGAAAATGAATCACCCATTCTTAAACCGGCTAAACCGATCATGAGAATTACAAATAGAAAAGATAAAATTAAGATTTTATTAAAACTTAACTTCGAAATGTAGTTAAAGTTAACAAAAAAGACCATTATTAACGGAAACAAAAGAGATCCTCTTCCTGACGTTATTCCAAAAAAAGGAACTAACAATAAATATAAAAATACAGATATAAAAAAATAATATTTCCTTTTAAATTTTCTAAATTTCATCAAGTAAATAGGAAATGAAAATGATATCAAAGGTATAAATAGTAAATACCTTCCAAAGCCTGATTCATTTATATAAGTTACAGCTAACTCTCTACTAAAAATATTATTAAAAATATCCCCTTTACTCATGTAAATCAATAAACAAACTGAAATAAAAATTGCAATACCAGCAGAGTTTGGTGCAATTCTAATTTTAGGCAAAGATATTGATTTTGATAGTCTAAATTTTAGACCAATTATCATAAAAATTAAATATATAATAAATATGAAAAAAACTTTATAGTTTAAAGTGTAAAAATGTTCATTATAGCTGATTAACCAAAACTTAAACCAACTTAAATCAAAATGGTATAGAACTGGTGATATTATATAAGTTGTAAATAAAAATATAAAAGGGAAAACCAATGGTGATCTAAAAAGCTTTTTAATTAACTGAGACCCAAATAGGCTAAAAATTATAATAAGTGACGCAAAACTGAATATTAACATAATAATTTAGAACTTATTTTTATGAGAATAATAAAAAGGTTAAAATGTACATTGATATAAAAACCAAAAATTGACTCTTTAATATAATTTTATAGTTATAAATATAAAGCAAAAGATATGTAATAAAAGAAGTTAGTAGAGAGATTTTAATAAAATCAAATACGTTTAAATCTTTATAAATATAAATTAACAATAATTGTAGAAGAGCAACCAGCACAGAAATAGCTGCATAAGATAATTGTCTTTTATTGATATGAATAATTCGAGTAATTACTAAAACTGGACATGAAAAAGCAACATATATCGGAATATAATATACATATGATGAAATAAATAATGTGTCAAAAAAAAGTAAATCTGTCATAAAATAATTATAATAATAATTATTAATTAAAAAATTTGATTTTGCTAATAAGGAAAGGCCAATTAATAAAAATACAAGAGTAAAAAGATACAGCTCATATTTAGTTGTAGATAATTTTTCTCTAATATTATATGTGATTTTATCAACCGTAGGATTAATTAATAAAAGATTAAGCGTAGATGATCCAAAGAGTAAAATACTATAATACGTTAGCGATGAAGAATCAGATTTGTCTAGAGCCAGCCAAACATAGGTTGAGAAAAAATTTAATATTGGACTTGCCAAAAACCAGGGCAAGGAAAATAATAATATTTTTTTTAAAATAACCAGAAGAGGTTTTAATGATTGAATTCTTAACGGAGATAAATTAATTTTTGATGAGATATATAAAATATAAATTAATGAAATAGAATATGTAAACAATAAAATAGATATATCAAAATTGTAAAAACCAATTAATAAAATAGCTGAAATATTAGCTATTTTTAATATAAACTGACCAAAATATTGTATGTAAACATTTCCTATCGCAACTGAAAAGAATCCAAGAAAGTCAAAAGTTAGAATAATATTTAATAATAAAATTGCGTAGACAACTTCAATGCTAAATAAATTGAAAACAAAAATAATTGAAGAGATAAGTGTACTTAAAATTAAAACAATAATAATATTTAATAAATACAATTGCCTAAAAGATTCAATAGATTTATTATTACTATTTGCAAAATATATTAAGTTTCCACTTATTAAATTTAAACCTGAAAACAATAAAATCTGTCTAGATAAATTAATTGTTAGCTCATAAGAGGATCTAACTTCATTAAACCCAATTAATTTATTCAAAATTAACAAGGTTAAAAGAGAAAATGAAAAATTAATAATATTCCAAAATCTATTATTAATAAATTTCATTTAAAATGTTCTTAAATATTAAATTTGTTGTAGAATCACCATAATAATGATTGAATTCATTGAATACGTCCCTACATAGGTTTATATACTGAGTTTTGCTGTAACTACTATAAATAAATAAATTTTGAGATAAATTTGATGCATTAGAATTTAAGTACATAGATGTAGGCTCTATACTAAAGTCATCATTCTTTACATATGAAATTGAAGGAATTCCTGCAGATGAGCATTCTCTTATTGCACCACCACTACCAGGTCCTGTATAATCGCTGAATTCACCTAAAATAAAAACTCTTGGTAATTTATTAACGTATTTAATTAAATTATTCATTGGTAATCTATCCTTTATTATAATATCATCTTTAAAATCACAATCATTAATAATTTTTAATGTTTTATTTTTATCAATGCCCCATAAAAAAATGTGTAATTTAAAGTTTATTCCTCTTTTTTTTTGTTCTGATAATGACGTAAAAATTACTGGATTGTTCTTAAGCCTATGACTTTGAGCAGAAAAATGAACAAAGTTAATTTCATTAGAAAAAGATGGTTTATATTTTGTCCATTTAGGGACAAAAATTGGTAAAAATTTAATTTTATAACTAAAAAATGAATTAAATACATGGTCAAAGTCCATCTGATTAGAAACTATTATCAGTTTTGTATTTAACACTACTAATTTAAAAATTATAGATTTTGAATATTTATAGAAATATTTAAGCCCTAAAGGAACATTTTTGTAGCCACAATAAAAATCTTTAAAACCACCAATATTATAATATAAAGGTTTTAAATTTCTGAGAGCCAGAAATAATAAACCAGTATATGTAAATGAAATTATCTTATCAAATTGTTTAAAATAATTTTTTTTAAGATAAGTATTGTCTAGTAATTTAATTCCTTTTATAAAATTAGACGATTTGTAAAATATAACATTACTTTTATCAATATCTGGCCAATTTAAGTTATATATATTGTCTTTCTCAGCTAAAACATAAATCTCACAATTTTTTATATTTATTTTGCTTAAAAACAAAAATGCATACCCATTAGGGTTATCGAATAATAGGACTTTCACTTCCGTTAAATAATTTAGATGTTTGTAATGCTAATTCAGACATTTGGCAATATTCTGCAAATGATAATTTATGGGCAGAAATTGCTAAATCTTCTGGATTCATATTGATTATACTATTTTTTGAATTACAATAATTAAAAGTACCAACTCCATTTGTAAGAACTGGTAAACTATAATACATTGCCTCTAACGGAGCCCTAGCCATACCTTCATGCTTAGATTGTAGAATTAGATACTTCGAATTCATTAAGATATGCTTAATTTCAGTTGGATCTTTTAAATAACCTCTGTAACTAATGTTTTTATGGCAAAGAAACTTTTCATAATCGTCATTTATTTTTTTCCCAATAATAATTAGTTTATATTTATTTTCAGAAATAGAATTAATTTTGTTTATGAATCTTATATTTTCATCCATACCTTTTTGAGATGATACTAAGCCTAAAAACACAATAGTATTACAATCATATCTTTTTTTAAAGTTATGATCAGAATATTCATAAGTTTTAAAATATTTAGTATTGAATTTGATACTTTTCTTTTTAAAAAAATATCTATATAATTTATTAGGTAAATTTCCGCCAGCTGCGTAAATTTTTGTTGCGAATAAAAAACATATAAACTCTGTAATTAATGCTAAAAGATATTTAATAATATTTGTTAAAGAATATTTGGAGTAAAAATATGAGTTACTTATACTTCCTACATAAATTAACTTAAACCTTTTAAATGCAAAAATGATAGAAACTAATGATGTTATAAAAAATAAATTAGCTGTTAAAAGGATAAAATTACTATCAGACTCTTTAACAATTTTTTTTTTTTGGGACACACTATTTCCTGCTTCGATAACATTATAATTGATTTCTTTTAAAAAGATGTGATCAATTTCAGAAACTTCAATGATCTTGGGGACAATAAGATTAATGTTGATTTCACCAAATAAATAATTTATACGTTCAATATTTGAACTTTCGGTATAAAATATATTCTGATGAGCAAAAACATTAAGATCAATAAAATAGTTATTCAAAATGTAAATTAATTGTTTTAGTGATTAATTCTGCCTTTTTATATTCAGAATCATACCATGTTTTCATTTTTTTACCAAATAATAACATATCTTCATTATTTAGTTTTATAGTATTATATAAAACTTTCTCCAAAGAAGTAACGTTGTTTTCAAATTCAATTAATGGAGGTCTTGTTTTGTGAAATAAATGATCATGTATAAATGAATAATGTGTGATAATTGGCTTACCTAGACTCATAGCCTCTCTTGTAATACCTCCAATAAAACCAGGATATTTTATGGGATCTGTAAATTCATTTATGATCAAATATGATTTTATTAATAAATCTTGTAATTTCTCTCCACTTTGTAAATCAATCCAAAAAACATATTCATCAATTTTATGTTGTTCAAATTTATGTTTATGTTGTTCCCATAAATTTCCCCACTTTATAAAAACAATTTTTATTTTATTTTCATCAAATAAGCTAGAGTTTTTGTCGAAGATATTTATTAAAGAATCAATTAAAATATCCAGCTGTTTTATTTCAGTATTTCTTGTAGGTACAAAAATAATTTTATTTTCATCAAATAATGAATCAATGTCAGATTTTAAATTTTTAATACCATGATTTAAATCACCATTAATAATAGGAATGTATTTAATTTTGTTATTATTTACATTAAAATGCTTTACATATGGAATATCAGTTGAATGGCTTACTATCATAAACTTACAGTATTTCAAAGAAAATTTAGATAATAAAACTCTTAATAAAGTTTTTATTTTATAATTCTCCAAAAAAGGTGTACTTAAAATATCTCCATAGCCATGGTAAATAAAATCCACTCTAAAAATTAAGGGAAGTATACAAGACTGTAATCCAAAACAATGAAATGAAATGTTTTTTCTTCCGATTTGTTTTATAAATTTTAAAAAAAAATAAAAGTAAGATATTTTACTTTTTAAATTTATTAAAAAAACATTTGGAATTTTATAAAAATCTTTTTCATACCATGATGGAAAATCTCTTTTAATTTCGTGATAATCAATTATAGAGTATGAATGACAATTGGTAAACAAACTTGTATACTTATGATATAAAAAGCTATAATTACATGTATTTCCTAAAAAAACTATTGTTTTCATTAATGTTATAGTATTGAAAATTTAAATTTTTTGCTAATACTCCATCACTTTTTGGATTATCTCCAATAACAATTCCTCTAGCAGTTTTATTAATTTTAAGTTCTTCGGTAATAAATAACTTAAATTCTTCAGTTGACTTGCCATTATAGATGTCAGAACAAAATATCTTGTCTTTACTAATGAAAGTTTCTAATTTTAGTATTTTAATTTTTTTTATTTGTTGCTTTATATTACCATCCGTTACAATGCTTATTTTATTTTGAAATAAATTCAAAAATTGCTTAACACCAGGAAACATTAATATATCTAAAGAATTGAGGTTTTCGTTGCGTAAAGAACTTAGGAAGATGTTGAGGTAGATTTTACTAACATCAAATCGATTTTGAATGAAATTATCAAATATTTTGTTGTTCCCGTTTTTTTTATAAAAAATCCTAAAATCTTTTTTCCAATTATTAATTTTTATATCATTATAATTAATTTTTATTAAAAAATCACTAATGCACAACTCAATAAAATTATATTCATCATATAGAGTATTATCTAAATCTAAAATAATATAATCAAATTCACTATTTAAAGAATCCATTATAAATACGGGTCATTTTTAATTTTTTATTTTGATTTGAATTTACTTTAACATTTTTATTATTTAAAATAAAGTAAGATTGTTTAAAAAAATTATATCCAGCTTCAATAGGTAACATTATACTTCCAGCTATTCTTGGATTAACCTCGACTAATTTAAAGTCACCATTATAATCCTCTTTTAATTGAATATTGGAAATGAGATGTAAATTTAATTTTTTAGTTATCTCACGAACAATATCTTTAATTTTCGGATTGGTTGTAATGACTGCTCTAGCTGTATTAGTTGTACCACTCTCTAACTCTAATTTTTTATTTATGCATAAATCGATTAAATGTCCATTATTGGATGTGAGATAGCAACTAAATTCTTGTCCAGGAAGATAATCAGTTAAAATAAATTCAATTTTCGAGTATTCATTATTTTTAAAAATGGATTTATAACTCTTATAATATTCTTTAAATGATAATTCACGCGAAACTGATGAAGATAAAATTCTATTACTATTAGAAGCTCCATCTTTTGACAAAATTCTCATCCCCTTTCCACTACCCGTGATTTTCCCATAAGGTCTTATAACATACTTTTTTTCAGGATTTGATTCTAAAATATTCTTCAACGTATCTGGATCTATAATTTTATAATATTGAGGAGAAAGATCTCCAAGAATTTCATGACATTTTACTTTATCGAGGCATGAATCAACAGTTTTATAATTAGCGCTAAAAATTTTACAATTAAAACTTTTTTTATTTTTAGATAAAAATGAGACTTCAGAATCCACCATTGGGACAATGAGATCAATTTCATACTTTTTAATTAAATTATTTAAAAATAAAGTATATTCCTTTTTATTTTTATTTAGTGGAGAATTAGATATTACGCGTATAAGATTTTCTTTTTGAAAATCCTCAACATTAGATCCAGTACAAATAATATTATCTGCGTTAAATGCTTCTGAAAATTTCGTAAAGATAAAATTATCAAAAACTTGATAAACCCCAGTAAAAAGTATATTAAACATCATTTAATTATTAAAAAAATTGATTCTTATAAATAATCTTCATAGACATGGTTATTGTAATAAATATCAGGGTGAATTAATAAATTAACTAACTTATTATCTTTTCTTAGTTCTTTAGATGGTTCAATAACATCTTTTGATTTAATAACCTTACCATTTAAATATTTTTTCCACCTATAATTTTCACTATCGCTTATATATAAGCATTTGTTAAACAATTGAAAGTCATCGTGGTAAGCTTCATAACTATACCCTAAATTTCTTGGATTATTATTTTTCCAAAAATCTAAATTATTGTACCCTGTTAAACCTCCATGACTTGCAATTCCTTTAATTTTAATACCAAAAAAAGTTTCCATAATAGAGATATCTTTTTTTAGCACAGAAAGAGCGTCAATGTTATTAATCATTTCTACATCAACTATTTCAGAATGATAACCAATTTCATGACCATCTGAAATGCATTGATTTACAATACGAATACTTTCAAAACCAAATAAATTATAAAACTCGGAATGTACTCTAAAGAAAATTGTCGCTTTAATTTTATTTTTCTTTAAAATAGGTAAAATGCTTCTAAGATTATTGATTTTACTATCAACATCTATTCTTAATAAAATTATTTTATCACTATAATTTTTGTTTTCAGCATACTCATCATGCCTAATAAACCTGTAACCGTAACTAATAGCATTAGTTAGTATTTTCTCTAGGTTAGTATAAGTAAAATCAAATTCTCTTTTGTAATTATTTTCCTTCATATCAATGATCTTTTAAAACACAAAACTTATAATAGAAACTTTTTGTAACATAACCTTTTTTGTAAAGATCATAAAAAAACGGTTCCATTTCTTCAAATGTTTTTTTGTATGTTTCATGCTCAGAATAATGACTTGGAGGAGCATTCATTATTTCGTTCCATTCTTGATCAGAAAAATTAGTCCTCTTTTTAATTTCTACCAAAATATCATTATCAAATGGCTTGTCTTGTTTAATTTTAACTAAAGCATCGCTTCTACTCATTTGACCAGCTCTAATTAAGGCTGAAAATTCAGAATATCTTAAATCAATTCCAAATTTTTTAGGAAGATAATAATTGTTCACAAAATATGCAGATCTATTTTCCATGTGGTGTCCTCCGTACCACTGCCACCCATATTTTTCAGATAATATTTTTTTATTTGCCTCTTTATCGTAGTCTAAATAGTATAAAGGTCTAAATTTTTTAATTTTAGATTTAGAAATCCAATCTATCCATTTCTCTAACCATAAAACTGGTAAATTACCTAGATTCCCATCACCAAATTTCTCATGAATTCTTTTAATATACATTGCATCCATATAAAACCATCCTGGAGGTGAAATTCCTTCACTTCTAAATGAATGTCCTTCCCATATATGACGTATTCCATATTTATCAGCAGCGTCATATAATACGGTTGCTAATGCAATATCAGTTGGGGTATCAATTTCTGGAACAGAAGCCTTAAAAAATGATTTATATATTTCTTGATATTGTATATTATCTACAACATGAGTATATAAGTCAATATCAAGTTTATCAAGAACACAATCTATATTTTCTACAGCTATTCTTGAATTATAAGTATTATCAAAATGTGCTGCTAAAACTCTTAAACCATATTTCTTTTTTGCAATTTCAACCATATAAGATGAATCTGCACCACCACTTACACCTATTACTACATCATAAGGCTTACCAATTCCATCTTTTTTAGCTGCTTCTACCTCTTTTAATATGATTTTTTCACCTTCAATTCCTGTTGGATATTCATCCATCATCTGATCATACTGAGTACAATAATTACAAACACCTTTCTTATCAAAAGTTATCTTAGGTATTCTTGAATCGTAAATACATCTACTACAAGTTTGAATTTCTACTTCTTCGTAACTATTTAAAAACTTAAATTTATCATTCATCTTTTATAATTTCGTCTCGTTTTGGAAATCGTATCAGTACTCCCATATTTTTTTTCTGATATACAGCCATGCTACCTATTGCTGCAGCTTGCGCATCATTATCATACAACAATGTTTTTAAATCTTCTTTCTTTCCACAGCCTCCATTAGCTATAATTGGAACATCTACGCATTTACTAACATAAGAAATTAGATCATTGTCATATCCGTCCCAAGTACCTTCTCTATCTACAGAGGTTATAAATATTTCTCCTACATTTAAATTTAAAACAAATTCTAAATAATTTTCTAGACTCAAATTTATATCTCTATTAGCATATGAGAATACAACAAATTCACCTCTCAAATCCCTTTTAACATCAACTGAAGCAACAACACTTTGATTTCCAAATTTATTTGCTGCTTCTTTTACTACTTCAGGATTGTCAACTAACAATGTGTTTACAACAACTTTTTCAATTCCAATTGCATACAATTGCTGAAAATCTTCTACAGTTTTTACTCCACCACCATATGCTAGGGGCATAAAACATTCTGAAGTAAAATCTTTTAATAATTCAAAATCTATCTTACCTTTTTCTGTAGCTGTTATATCCAAAACAACAAGTTCATCTACTTCTTTATCATTATAAATTTTAACTGCATTAATTGGATCTCCAATATATGATGCATTTTTAAATTTTATTGTTTTGACTAATCTTTTGTCTTTTAATAAAAGACATGGCATAATTCTCTTTAAAACCATAACTAAAGTTTTGAAAATTTTTCTAAAATATCCATCCCAAAATGTAAACTTTTTTCTGGGTGAAATTGCATTCCTATTAGGTTATCTTTTTGAATTGCTGAATGAAAATCAGAGTTATAATTCGTCTCAAATAACACTTGTTCTTCCTTATTTGATTCAACATAAAATGAATGAACAAAATAAAATCGATATTTTTTATCCTTTTTCAAAAAACCGTTTATGTCATTTATAGGCTTTACATAATTCCAACCCATATGTGGAACTTTTATGTTGTCTAAAACATTAAATTTCTTTGTTACTGCATCAAACCATCCTAAACCTTTTAATTTCCCTTCTTCACTACTTTTTGTCATCAATTGCATTCCTAAACATATTCCTAAGAAAGGAACTTTATCAACTAATGCTTTTTTATTTAAAACATCAATAAGGCCAAACTTAGTTAGATTTTTTATACCATTATCAAAAGAACCGACGCCTGGTAAAATGATCTTATCTGCATTATTTATTTCTGATAGATCTGAAGAGATTTTCACATCCCGAATATCCAAATATTTAAACATATTTTTTATTGAACTAAGATTACCTAGTCCATAATCGACTATTATTATCATAAATTAAAATTCTATTTATTAAAGTATTTTTGACCCGGAGAAATATCTTTATTAACAAATGTTGAAGCTCCAATTATAGCCTTATCTCCAATGATAGTTCCCATTTGTATTATGCAATTTGGGCCAATATAAACTCCGTTTCCAATAGTTGTAGGTTCTCTTTTAATTGGCTCTTCACCTAAAGAATTAGACCATCCTACAGTATGGTGTGTGTATATTTGAGTGCCTGCAGAAATTGAAACATAATCTCCTATTACTAAACCACCACTTCCATCCAAAACAACATTGGGCCCTATCCACGTGTTTTTACCTACTTTAACATCTCCTATAATTAAAACATTATCATAAACAGAAGTTCCTTTGCCAAAACCTTCTTTTTTAGCTCTTTCCCATCTATCATTCAGATAGTCACCAAGAGAGAGACTTCTATTATAATTTAGTTTATAAGACGCAAAAAGCTTATTATATATATGTTTATAAATAAATTTTATTAAAAACATATTTAAATATTGAAATTAATAAAACCGTTTTGAGCTGCATCTGTAGTATATCGTTTTACGCCATTATTGTTAGACAATGTTCTGTCATTTGTAAAATCATAAATTCGTAAAATGTAAGCAAAACTTGGTTGTGAAGAATTATTAACGGTAGATGTATGAGGCATATTTTGATGAAAAAAAACTAAATCACCTACATTTATTTCCATTGGGAGAACCTCTAAGTTTTTCATATCAATATCAGGAATATCTAATTGATAGAAAGTTTCACTTTCTGATAGACTACCGTCTTTCTTTGACGATACGGAAGAAAAACCAGAGAATTCTGAAAATTGACTGTAATCTCTTAAGTGTCCCTTGGGTCTTATTGACATAGTTCCATTTTTAGGAGTTTTATTACTTACTAATGGAAACCAAACGTTTAGAAAGTTTCTTCTGTAGGGATAATAGTGTTGTTCTGCATGGTACCTATATAATCTAGTGAGATTTTTTGGAAAATTAACCAAACACCCATCTTGATGTATTTTTAGTCTTAATTCAGAGCATTTTAACAATTCCGAAGAAATATTGATTAGATCTTTTTTGTTAAATAGTGTCATTGTGTTAAGATACATTTCTCTTTGCATTGCTATTACTTGATTAAAAGCATTTCTATTACTTTTTTCTAGTAAAACACTTAGTGATTGTATTGAATCCTCAACATTTAAATAACTTCTAGAGCTATCAAGAAGACCAATTTTATTTAATTGCATTTGCAACAAATCATTAAAAGAATTATGAAAGTTATTTATTTCATCTGCATTCCAAAAGTCTTTTAAAACTACATAACCTAAATCACTGTATTTATTTATTTTTGTATTTATCATAATAAAAAAATTTATTTAAAAGTAAATATTAAATTACTTTTAAGATTATTAATATGTTTACATTAAGTTTTCTTTGATCCATTTAGCGGTAGTTATAACACCTTGCTCTAAATCAACCTTTGCTTGAAAACCTAAAATTTCCTTTGCTTTAATGACACTTGGAATACGAATCGCTATATCAGCTGAAAGAGGCGCTTCAAATATAATTTTTGAATCTGATTTTAAAATCCTAATAACCTCTTGTGCTAAACCTAAAATTGTTGTAATTGCTCTAGCATTACCAAGATTAAAACTTTGTCCAATTGCCTTTGGATCTTCAATACATTTAATCAAACAATCAACAAAATCATCAACATAACACCAAGCTCTAATTTGACTTCCATCGCCATCAATCTTAATATTTTGATTTAAAAGTGCTCTTTTGATAAATATCTGTATAGCTCCTTCACCTGTTTGACCTGGACCATAAACATTAAATGGCCTAACAGTAACCACAGGTAAATTATATTGACTAAAATATGCATGAGCAAGGTGTTCTCCTGCTAGTTTTGACACAGCATAAGTCCATCTTGCTTCTCCAGCAGATCCTGATACAGTTTCATCACCTTCTGTAGACCTGAACGCCATTGATCCAAATACTTCCGATGTTGAAAAATCAATAAACCTATCTTTTATTTCATTTATTCTTGCAGCTTCTAATGCGTTTGAAGTCCCAATCATATTTACTCTCATTGTATTAACAGGATTCTTAATCACTGTGTCTATGCCTGCAATTCCAGCAGCATGTATAACAATATCTGCACCTTTCATGCTTTGTGTAAGATGGTCAAGATCTAGAACATCTCCTTTAATAATTGTTATATTTCCATGATTAGCATATTTGCTAGAAGAAAGAGTATCTCTATGAAAATTATCATAAACTGTAATTTTATTTTTTTCAACATAGTGACCAATTAACGTATTGGCAATAAAACCGGCTCCGCCAGTTATAAAAAATTTTTTGTTTTGTATCATTAGAATTGATTTATTAGGTTAATTATATATTTAATTTCATTAATTGTTAGATTTTCATCCAAAGGCAGGGCTAATCCACATTTAAAAGATCGTAAAGCATTAGGAAAAAGCTTCTCAGAATCATATCCATATTTTTTTTGATAATAATCCATGTGCGGTATACATTGTGCTCCGTAATTAACATACACTTTGTTTTCTTTTAAAAACGTCATAAGTTTATTTCTTAAATCATTGCTTTCTACCAAAACATGAAAAGTTTGCCAAGAATGTTTAAAATTTTTGGGTTCAAAGGGTAATTTTAAAATATCTGTTCGGAGATTATTCAAATAATAATCTACAAGTGTTCTTTTATAGCTTATGATTTTGTCAATCCTATTAAATTGACTTGATACTAGAGCGGCTTGAAAATCTGTTAATCTGTAATTATATCCAGCAGCTACGAACGTTGGAGGGTTTGTTTTTGAATCAACTCCATGGTTTCTTAAAATTTTTATTTTATCATCTAGTTCTGATGAATTACTCACTAAAAGCCCCCCTTCTCCAGAGGTTATTGATTTTCTTGGGTGTAAAGAAAAAGAACCAAACTCTCCAAAAGTACCTGCAGATTTACCATTCAAATTAGCTCCAAGTGCACAAGCAGAATCTTCAATTACAGGAATATTATTTTTTTTAGAAATTTTCATAATTTCTTCCATTGAAGCACATAATCCAAACTCATGTACTGGCATTATACATTTCGTATTTTTGGTTATTTTACTTTCAATTTCACTAGCATCTATATTAAAGGTATCTAAATCTACATCTACAAATATAGGTTTAGCACCTACTATTTCAACTACATTTCCAGTAGCTATATAAGATAAAGCGGGGATTATAACTTCATCTCCTGGTCCTACTCCTAATGCAACAAGAGCTAGATGAAGGCTAGCAGTTCCATTACTAACTGCTGAACATCTTTTCGAATTAACATATAGATTTGTCTTTTTTTCTAATTCAAAAACCTTTTCACCTTGAACTAGGTTCTCGGATTTTAACACTTTAACTACACTAGAGATATCCTCATCTTTAAGACCTGGTCTTGAAAGGAATATTGGTAAGGATGCTTTTTTCATAGTTATATTTTAAAAGGGTGTTTGCATGTATTTAATTTAGCAAAGGGATGATAATTACCTTTTAAACCTATTGGCGAAGACTCTCTAATGCTTTCAACGATTTCTATGGCACTTCTAGAGTCTTCAATTCCGAAACCATTTCCGGATATTATTCCCTTGTAAACTTCGGTATGTAAATCAGTAAATCCTCCTGAAAACTCTAATTCTTCACCTTCTATTATTATTGAACGATATGTAGTTTGACCTTTTTCTTTTATTTTTTTTGGTAAAACATTATAGTTTATTGATAAGAACCAACGGACTCTAGCTCTTTCAAATTCTAGGTACCCAGATGATCTATCATGAGTTTGTAAATGCACAATATTTTCTTTTACATCCCCAAAAATCCAAGATAGCATGTCATAAAAATGAACACCAATATTTGTTGCAATTCCACCCGATTTTGACTTATCTCCTTTCCAGGAGGTGTAATACCAGTTCCCTCTTGAGGTTAGATAAGTTAAGTCGATTTCAAAAATCTTGTCTTTTGGAGCAGCATCAACTTTTTTCTTCAATTCTATAATACTTTTGTGCATTCTCAATTGAAGTATGTTCCAAACCTTTTGTCCGGATTCTTTTTCCATTTTAGCTAAAGCATCTAAATTCCTAGGATTTAAGACCAAGGGTTTTTCACAAATCGCGTCAGCACCTCTACGAAGTGCCATCCTAATATGAGAATCATGTAAATAGTTTGGGGTACAAATACTAATATAATCCAGTTCAATACTTTTATCATATTTAAGCTTTTCAAGATGCCTATCAAATCTTTCTGTCTCAACAAAAAAATCTGCACTTGGGAAATAACTATCCAAAATACCAACGCTATCAAATCTATCTAGAGCTGCTATTAAATTGTTATTGGTATCCTTTATTGCTTTTAAATGTCTTGGAGCTATGTAACCTGAGGCTCCGATAAGTGCAAAATTTTTCATCTATTTAATTCTTTTTACTCTATTTTTTTCTATTAAGTATTCTTGATTGCTTTCAGGACAAATAGCAATTCCATTATCATTAAACTTTAATCGATGACCATATTCACTTACCCATCCAATATGTTTAGATGGATTTCCAACAACTAGTGAATAATCCAGTACTTCTTTAGTTACCACAGCACCAGCCCCTGTAAATGAAAATTTTCCAATATCATTTCCACAAACGATTGTGGCATTAGCTCCAATACTAGCACCTTTTTTAACTAAAGTAGACATATAATTATTTCTACGATTTACTGCACTTCTAGGATTTATAACATTTGTAAACACCATCGAAGGCCCCAAAAAAACATCATCTTCACATACTACTCCAGTATATATAGATACATTGTTTTGTACTTTCACGTTGCTACCTAAAATTACATCAGGAGAAATAACGACATTTTGACCTATATTGCAATTTTCTCCAACAACGCTATTGGTCATTAAATGAGAAAAGTGCCAAATTTTAGTTTTCTCTCCGATTACACAGCCTTCATCAATTATGGCTGTTTCGTGTGAAAAATATTTTTTTTCTTTCATAGCATAATATTAAAGTGTTCTATCAACCAAAGAATTTGACAGAACATTTTTTACATCGTAAATTACAGACTTATCTTTTAATAAAAGTGAAAAATCTAAATTCATAAATTTATCGTGTGCAACAGTTAAAACTACTGCATCATATTTTGTGCTAGGTATTCTTTTTGATGATATCATTCCATATTCATGCATTACTTCTTTTTCATTAGCCCAAGGATCATAAATAGTAATATTAGTTCCATAAGATTTTAGTGCTTTAACAACATCTACAGCCTTTGTATTTCTTACATCAGGACAGTTTTCTTTGAATGTAATTCCTAAAATTAGGGTGTTAGAACCATTAATCTTAATATCTTTTTTAATCATACACTTAACTACTTCAGAGGCTACATAATCTCCCATTCCATCATTTAATCTTCGCCCAGCTAAAATAATTTCAGGGTGATAACCGTGTTCTTGCGCCTTTTGAGCCAAATAATAAGGATCTACCCCAATACAATGTCCTCCTACTAATCCCGGCTTAAAAGATAAAAAATTCCACTTAGTACCAGCTGCTTCCAAAACATCATGTGTATTAATATCCATTAAATTAAATATTTTAGCCAGTTCATTTACAAAAGCGATATTAATATCTCGTTGAGAGTTTTCTATTACTTTGGATGCCTCAGCAACTTTTATAGTGGGTGTCAAATGGGTTCCCGCTGTTATTACTGATTTATACAAATCATTGACTTTTTCTCCAACTTCAGGTGTTGATCCTGAAGTTACTTTTAATATCTTTTCAACGGTATGCTCTTTATCGCCTGGATTAATTCTTTCTGGCGAATATCCTGCATAAAAATCTTCATTAAATTTTAAGCCAGATACTTTTTCTAATATAGGAACACAATCTTCCTCTGTAGCTCCAGGATACACCGTAGATTCATAAATTACAGTGTCTCCTTTTTTTAATACGGTACCAACAGTCTCACTGGCTTTGATAAGTGGTGTTAAAATGGGTCTGTTGTTTTTATCAACTGGGGTTGGAACTGTAATGATATAGTAATTACTATCCTTAATTTTATCCAAATGATTGGTACAAAACAGTCCATTTGAATCAGAAGAATTACTAACTAATACAGATTGTAAGGTTTTGTTATCCAACTCTAAGGTGGAATCAATACCAGACATTAACTCTGCCACTCTACTTGTATTAATATCAAATCCAACTACTGGATATTTAGTTGCAAAAAGCCTTGCCAGTGGTAAACCCACATATCCCAAACCAATAATTGCTATTTTATCTTTTCTCATGTTAATTAAATATGTTTCTTAAATTCATCTGTTGTCACTAATTTTTAATTGTACATAACGGTTTAGTGTAAACGCATTTGCGGAGTATGGCGTTTACACATTATTAGTTGCTTTTTTAATCAAATAAAACCTTGTTGACAAATAGTTCTTTGCTTTAAATTCACATTCGCTTTCTAAAAATTTATCAACTTCTCTATAATCAAATCCAAAGTGGGTTCCCCATCCTTTTCTATTATCTCTGAACTTTGAAATATTTTGAAAAGTTATTAAATGCCAGAAATACGATATGAATGTAGTACCATCTTTCAACTCTTTTAAACTATACTTGTAGAACATTGTTTTAACAAGAAACTTGACAATACCCCAGAGTCCAATTTCTATTGGAACACTTACTAGAATAAATGATTTTTTGCTTTTAGCAAATGATAAGATTTGCTTGAATGCATTTTCAATATTTCCAACATGTTCTATTGTTTCAAAGCAAGTGATAACATTATACTGTTCTTCTGATTTAATTATGGGTTCATTTAAGTCAATGTATTCAAATTTTATATGATCATATTTATTTTTTGCAATATTGATATTCTCGACATTATGGTCTACACCTTTAGAAGTTGAAAATTTATACCTCTGAGCTATTAAATTTGTTAAATAACCATTACTGCATCCTATATCTAAATAAGAATAGTTACTCTTAAATTTTTCAGCATCTAAAATGCGTAAAATTTTCTTCAATCGTCCTCTATGTAAAGTATTTACTGCTGTTTTTTTTCTGTATGTTAATGAATGATCTAATGACATATATCTTGTTTTTTCATAAATTTTCCCAATACCATTTTACAGCCTCTTTTAACCCTTGTTGCAAGTTAAACTGTGGATTATAATTTAAGTTTTCTTTTGCTTTATCTACACTCGCATGTGAGTGAGGAATATCACCTGCTCTATTTGGACCATATGTGACCTCAACTTTTGAGATATTAGAATCGAACTCAGATAAATATTCCTTAAGATATCCCATTAAATCATTCAACGTATTACGATCTCCATAAGCTACATTATAAACTGTATTAATGGCTTTTTCGTTGGTAGTCACCAAGCTCAATAAATTTGCTCGTATCACGTTATCTATATATGTGAAATCTCTTGAGTAATTTCCGTCACCATTAATTACAGGAGATTCTCCTTTAATGAGTTGACTAACAAATTTTGGGATTACTGCTGCATAGGCTCCATTTGGATCTTGCTTTCTACCAAAGACATTGAAATAGCGTAAGCCAATAGTCTCTAAACCATAAGTTTTCGAAAAAATATCTGCATACAGTTCGTTTACATATTTTGTAATGGCGTAGGGTGATAATGGCTTTCCGATGATATTCTCAACTTTTGGCAAAGACTGCGAATCTCCATAGATAGACGAACTCGCTGCAAAAACAAATCTTTTCACTCCATTATCTCTAGAAGCAACTAGCATGTTTAAAAAACCACTCACATTCACATCATTAGATGTAATGGGATCTTTAATAGACCTGGGTACAGACCCTAAAGCTGCTTGATGCAATACGAAATCAACATCTTTAGTAGCTTTAAAACAATCCTCAAGCTTTCTGATATCTCCATCAATTAAAACGAAATTAGGATCTTCAAAAAATTCTTCTATGTTTTCTCTTTTACCTGTAGCAAAATTATCAAAGCAAACTACTTTATTATCTTTTTTAAGTAATGCTTCACATAGATTTGAGCCAATAAATCCTGCACCACCAGTGATTAAAATTCTTTTTTTAGTAATATTTATTTTCATTTAAATATATAATGTTGGGGTTTACAGTTCATCTATTAAAAAACTCTTTTACTTTGTTGATTATAAATTCTTGTGATGAATTCTCATATTCAGTATGAATAGGTAATGAAAACACACTAGTGCATAATTGTTCTATATTTTCTATTATAAATCCACTACTCACATTATTACAAAATGCTTCCTGTTTATAAAGTGGAACTGGATAATATATCATTGCAGGAATCTTATTCTCATTTAAAAAATCAATTAAAGAACTTCTTAATTCAGGCTTAATTTTTAATGTATATTGATGAAAAACATGGGTTGAATTATGTTGCCTTATGGGGATTGATAATTCTGAAATTTCAAAGAATCCTTCATCATAGTTTTTAGCCATTTTATTTCTTGACGCAGCATAATCATCTAAATGGCTTAATTTTATATTTAAAATTGCAGCTTGAATTGAATCTAATCTAGAATTACAACCTGTAACTTTATGATAATACTTCACTTCTTGACCATGATTTGCTATCATTCTTAGGTTTTTAGCAATTTCATCATCATTCGTAAACATTGCGCCTCCGTCTCCGTAACAGCCTAAATTTTTTGATGGGAAAAAAGAAGTAGTTCCTATATGACCTATAGTCCCTGTGCTTTTTACAGTACCGTCACTAAAAGTATATTTAGCTCCAATTGCTTGTGCATTATCTTCAACTACATATAAATTAAACTCAGCAGCTAAATTCATAATCCCTTCCATATCACAGGATTGCCCGAAAAGATGAACAGGTACAATTGCTTTTGTTTTACTTGTTATATGAGGTCTAATTATATCTGCAGTAATGTTGAAAGTATTTGGATCTACATCTATCATAACAATATTCAACCCTAAGAGAGAAATAACTTCGGCAGTTGCTACATAAGTAAAAGAAGGACAAATCACCTCATCTCCAGGCTTTAAGGATAATGCCATTAGTGCTATTTGGAGTGCATCAGTTCCGTTGGCGCATGGAATTACATGTTTAACTCCAAGATATAGCTCCAAAGATTTAGAGAACTCTTTTACGATTGGGCCATTAATAAAACTAGTAGACTCAATAGTTTGAATCACTGCTGAATCAATTTGATCTTTTAAACGTTTGTATTGACCTTTAAGATCAACCATTTGAATTTGATTCATACTTTATCTATTTTTAAAACTAACCGATCTGCCTTCGTTTTCTTCCCAATCTTTTTCAGGCCTTACCATTAGGTTTGTGTTCCAACCACCTTCAATAGTATTTAAATCAATTTCATGTTTTTTTGAAAAAGACAAAAGCGCATTAACATCCTTTGGAAAACATGTTCCACCATATCCAAGCTTCCCATCATGACCTGGAACATTTAAATGACTATCCCCAATTCTTCCATCTGAAACAAAACCGCTCAATGCATCTTCCCAATTCGCTCCAATTTTATCACATAATAGTCTAAACTCATTCATGATACTGACTTTAGTAGCAAAAAAAGAGTTATTCATATATTTGGTAAGCTCTGCTGTTTTAGAATCTGTTTGGATTATATTTTTAATTTTAAATCTTTTATTAAATAAGGTTTTTGCTTTTTCAGTTAATGTAAAATCACCACCTAAAATAATCCTTGATTGAGTCAAGATGTCCAACTTTGCGGTTCTTTCAGTCAAAAATTCAGGTGAGAAAATAATTTTAAAGTTTGGATATTGTTTAGACAAAGTATCAGTAGTTCCAGGTAAAACAGTAGATTTTAATATATATACTGGTTTACTAGTGGCCTCCACAAAAGTGCTTTCAACGTACGATAAATCTTGAGATCCATCCTCAAACATTGGAGTTGGTACGCAGATAAATACAAAATCACAGCTGTGTACAGACTCTAGGTCATCTAAACTCTTTAAAGGATCTGTGTCGTATATATACAAATCTGAAACTGAAGAAAAAGCAAACGAAATTGCTTCTCCTACAAAACCATTTCCAATGACACCTACTTTAAATTTTTTCATTAAAAT
>TARA_B110000003_G_scaffold93306_2_pt1 | contig 24908 bp, 21 predicted proteins | sample TARA_B110000003 | Tara Oceans TARA_B110000003 (sample SAMEA4396424) | marine metagenome | biome: Westerlies Biome; feature: [SRF] surface water layer (ENVO:00010504); material: water (ENVO:00002006), including particulate matter (ENVO:01000060) such as... | depth 5 m
GAGGAAGGTGAGTCCCCGCTTTTGACAGAGGTCCAGAAGCAAGTCCAAAATCTCGGCCTGGATTCTCAAATCCAGGGCGGCCACGCTTTCATCGAGGACGAGGAATTCAGGCGCCAATGCGAGGGCGCGGGCAAGGACAATACGCTGTCTCTGGCCGCCGCTGAAGCTTCCTGGCAGACGTTGGGCATCTTCGGCACCCATCCCCACTTCTTCCAACAATTCACGGACGGTGGGGCCGTTGTTCGAGAGCCGCTGGCCCAACGCTTCCTCGAGGGCGGCGCCGATGGTCATGCGGGGGTTCAGTGCGGAAAATGGGTCTTGAAAGACGGGCTGGGCTGAGCGACGGAACGTGCCCCCTTCCGCAGGACCTCCCTTCCATACAACCTCGCCCCCGTCGACCCGATCCAAGCCCAGCATCACCCGGCCCAAGGTGGATTTGCCTGAACCGCTTTCGCCCACCAGGCCCACCCGTTCTCCTGGCGCAATCGTGAGGGTCACCCCCTTGAGGGCTTCAAAATGAGCGGTGGGTTGGCCCCAAATGTTTTTGTGGGTCACAAACCGCTTCACTACGTTCCGGGCCTCGATGAGGGTTGGGTGCGCGTCTTGGAGGGATGCGGTTTCCATGCCCTCTTTGCGCGACGGCATGGCGGCAAGCAGTTCTTGGGTGTAGGCGTGAGATGGGGAGTGCATGACCTCCGCACAGGTTCCGGACTCGACAATTTCGCCATGGCGCATCACCACAACATGGTCGGCGATGTCCTTGACTACATCGAGATCGTGCGTCACGAACAATACCCCCAAACCCCTGGCGTCGCGAAGTTCTTGGAGCAAATCGAGTATGGCGCGTTGCACCGTCACATCCAGGGCTGTAGTGGGCTCATCCGCCAACAGCACTTTGGGATTGCAGGCGAGGGCGAGGGCGATCATGACCCTTTGCTTTTGGCCTCCACTCAACTCGTGGGGGTACTTCAGTGCAGAACCCAATGGCAAGTCCACCTCTGCAAACAACTGGTCCACTTTCTCCTCCACGGCTTTGCCTGATAGGCCTTGGTGAAGTTCGAGGGGCTCAGCCACTTGGGCACCCACCCTCATGGACGGGTTGAGGGACGACATGGGGTCCTGAAAAATCATCGCTACGTCTTTTCCTACGGGGGCTTCTTGTCGTCCGGGCCCAGCCCACAAGGTCTTTTGGGGACCATGGACCTCTCCGCCCACGACCTCTCCGCCTGGAGGAAGGAGGCCCATGACGGCCAAGGATGTCAGGGTTTTGCCCGAGCCGGATTCTCCAACGATGCACGTGGTTAAGCCCTCCCAAACGTTGCAGGACACTCCTTTCACCACCGGCGGCCCGCCATGAAAAGCGATCTGAAGATCACGCAGGGAAAGAAGGACCGAGCTGCTCACGTGAGGTCAGAGGGTGCCGCGGTTTTCTTGCTCTCGCTCAATCGCTTCGAAGAGGGCTTTGAAGTTGCCTTTGCCAAAGCTTTTGGCCCCTTTGCGTTGGATGATTTCAAAAAACATCGTGGGGCGGTCGACCACGGGTTTGGTGAAGAGTTGCAGCAAGTAGCCTTCGTCGTCCCGGTCGATCAAGATGCCCAGCTCCCGAAGAGGCTCTAAGTCTTCCTCGATTTCACCCACCCGGTCGAGGATGTCGTCGTAATAATTCTCAGGCACGTACAAGAACTCGACCCCGCGTTCCTTCAAAGCGGTCACTGTGGTCACGATGTCGTCCGTGGCGACGGCAATGTGTTGCACGCCTGCACCTTGGTAGAAGTCGATGTATTCCTCGATTTGGCTCTTTTTCCTGCCAGCGGCGGGCTCGTTGATGGGGAATTTGATCCGTCCATTTCCGTTGCTCATCACCTTGGACATGAGGGCGGTGTATTCCGTGCTGATGTCCTTGTCGTCAAACGACACAAGCTGTGCAAACCCCATCACCTCGGCGTAGAACTTGCACCACGTGTCCATTTCTCCCCACCCCACATTGCCCACCATGTGGTCAACGAACTTGAGCCCCACTGGGGAAGGCTGGAAGTCTGGTGTCCAGGCCCTAAATCCCGGCAAAAAGACCCCGTTGTAACCGTTGCGCTCCACAAACACATGCACGGTGTCGCCGTAGGTTTTGATGGCGCTCAAGACCACCTCACCATCTGCATCGCTGCGGACCTCAGGGACGAATTCGGCCTCGGCGCCGCGCCTGGTGGTTTCTTCAAAGCTCTTGCGTGCGTCCGGGACCCAAAGGGCCACCGTTTTGACACCGTCCCCGTGCTTGTCGAGGTGGGCATTCAATTCCCCTCCTTCTTGGAGTGGCGTGGTGAGCACCAAGGTGATTTTGTCTTGTCGGAGCACATAGCTGACCCGGTCTTTGGCTCCTGTTTCCAATCCCCGAAAGGCGAGGGGCTGAAAGCCCCAGGCGGCCATGTAGTAATAGGCGCTCTGTTTGGCATTCCCGACGATGAGCTCCACGTGGTCCGTCCCAAGGAGGGGCAGGAAGTCATGGGCTTCTGGAACGACTTTGTCTAGTTCTGGAAGGGAATCAGTGGCCATGGTGCAGGGGTGTCTTGTTGGGGGCTTACAGCCAGCTTTGGTGGTAGCCTTCCAACTCCAGGTCGAGGGCTTGTTGGGTGACTTTCAAGGGGCGGAAGGTGTCGACCATGACGGCCAATTCCTCTGTTTTTTCCTTGCCGATGCTTGCCTCGTAGGTCCCAGGGTGAGGCCCATGGGGAATGCCGGCAGGGTGGAGCGTGATTTGTCCAGGTCCCACGCCTGTGCGGCTCATAAAGTCGCCATCCACGTAGTACAGCACTTCATCGGAGTCGATGTTGCTGTGGTTGTAGGGGGCGGGGATGGACAGTGGATGGTAGTCGTACTTCCGCGGCACAAAGCTGCAAATGACAAAGCCATCTGTTTCAAAGGTTTGGTGCACAGGCGGTGGCTGATGGACCCTTCCTGTGATGGGCTCAAAGTCGTGGATGCTGAACGCATAGGGAAAGTGGTACCCGTCCCATCCGACAACATCAAACGGGTGACTGGCGTAGGTGTAATCGTGGAGCATCCCCTCCTTTTTGATCCGCACCTTGAAGGGACCTGCGCCCTCTTTCTGGACATCGCACAATTCCTCAGGAGCGCGCATGTCGCGCTCGCAGTATGGGCTGTGCTCGAGGAGCTGCCCAAAGTGGTTCCGGTAGCGCTTGGGCGTCAACACGGGAGAAGCACTTTCCACAATCAACGCCCGGTTGTCTTCTGTGGTCCACCGAAAGCGATGCATGACACCACGGGGAATCACGAGGTAGTCGCCCGGTTGAAAGGCAATCTTGCCAAACATCGTTTCCAACACCCCCGATCCTCTGTGCACAAAGACCACCTCGTCTTGGTCGGCGTTTTTGTAGATGTCGTCGCGGTCGACTTTGGGGGGCGCTGCGAGGGCTACGGTGCAGTCGTTGTTGAACAATGTGGGCATACGCGACCCCAACCAGTCTTTGCCGGCTTTCACGGCCCATCCGTCGAGTTTTCTGCTGAGCAAATTGCGCTCGACGGCGGCGACGGGCCGCACATCTTCACTGCCGTGGACGGCCATCACCTGTGTGGGACGTTGGCGGTGGTACAGCAAGGAGCTCATGCCTACGAAACCAATGGTCCCAAAGAGCTGCTCATGATAGAGTTCCCCGTTGTCTTGGCGGAACTGGGTGTGGCGTTTGGGCGGAATCTTGCCCAGCTTGTGGTAAAACGGCATGTCTCGTGCAAGTTAGGCAGGGCAGGTCCCCCTGCAAGGGATCACTTTTCAGCCCCAAAGGCAAGTGCCCACCAGGGCAACTTGCCTTCTTTGTTCAAGGGCCATTGCAAGCTTAATTTCATGCCAGGACGGAGTGGTGCGTCGGGCTTGAGGTTGTTTTTTCGAGCGAGGGCGGGGGTCCGAATGCCGTGCATTTGGGAGATCTGCCAAAGCGATTGACCCTTTCGCACGGTGTGCCAAGAGGTGGCCGCATGGCTTTTCTTGGGCTGCAAATAGAGTCGATCTCCTTTCTGAAAGTTGTGGCTCTTGGAGACTTCGTTGTACGTGCGGATTTGCCAAGGCATGATGTCCAAACTGCGCGCCAAGTCTGCGATGGGATCACTTTGCTCCACGTGGACGAATTGCACGCCATGGACGGTGGTTCTGACGCGATGGGTGCGGCCCATCTCCATGGTCCCTCCCCCGGTGCTGGCGCGTCTGACCACATCGTGTTCCCGGACATTTTTGTCCGGTGCTTCGGTACGACGTTTGGTGTCAGGATCAGCACCGTTGGACGTGTCATTGCCCACTTCCTGATCTGTGCGTGCTTGCAACCCTCCTGGGACATCGAGCAGGTGAAGGTCGTGTCGGTCAATCAAGGTGATCAAACGGTCTGCGTAGGCAGGGTCGGTGGCATATCCGCAAGCCTTGAGGCCTTTCGCCCACCCTTCGTAATCGGTCGGATCGAGCTCAAACAGCCGAGCGTAGCGGTCCCTAAGCAAAAAATGGCTGTGGTCTTCGTAGCTGTCTTTGGCATTCTTGTACACCCGGAAGCACTCGCCTTTCTCGTCGTCGTCATGGTACGTCCGCCTGCCAGTCCATGTCGAGTGGCACTTGATGCCAAAGTGGTTGTTGGACCGTTGTGCCAGTTCACTTATGCCATTGCCACTTTCCAAGATGCCTTGGGCCAAGGTGATGCTGGCGGGGATGCCATAGCGCTGCATTTGCATCACGGCTTCGTCTTGCCATTGCTCGATGTACGTTTCTTGAGTGGCGGCAGGTTTGGCCCCCTTCTCGTCGCCTTTGGGGTCTCCCAAACCTCCTGTCGCCCCTGGTGCTGCCACCATGCAGGCATTCAGAAAAACGGCAAATCCCAATCCCATCAGGGTGCGGGCTGTGACGGTGATGGGGGGCCGGAGGGTGTGCTTCATGGTACGTGGTTCTGGAGGTCGTGGAACAGAACCTCCAAGCTATCTCCATCACGGGTGTTTCAGGCGCGCGCTCGAGGAAGTTGCTCCTCTTGTCCCTGTGGAAAACCGGTTTTCCCCGCACCTTTAGGAATTTGCCGATTGCAAAAGCCTCATCTTCGTGACATGAGAGACGACCACCACCGCCTAAACCCATGTGCCACGCTTTTGATGTTTGCCATGATGGTCAGCTCAGGCATTGCAAATGCCCAATACACATCATCGGTCGACTGTGACGTGCACGGACTTGTGTGCAACGTGTGTTCGAACACCAATACGATCAACTTGTACCATCCCGGTGGCTACTTGACATGGCCAAGCTCACAAAATGTCATGGAATGGGAATTCACCGATTCGCAAGGGAACGTCTTGCATGAAGAGACGTTGGTCGACGACAATTTTGTGAGCTTTTCTTTCGACATGCCCCTCACTGACACGATGTACGTCTCCGTCTTGCATACCAACGACTCTGTTTTTCACAACGGGAGTGCCTACTCCTGGGCTTGTCTGATTGAAGATTTCCTCGTGTGGGAGGTGACCGAGATCATCCCTGGCTCTCCTCAAGGTTCATGGACACTAGGCGCGAGTGCGGGTGTTGACGTGAGTCAACCTGTTTCGTGTTTCGACCCTGAGCTCGTGGATCCATCGGTGTTTTGCATCGAAGTTTGGGACCCTGTTTGTGGGTGCGACAGCGTCACCTACAGCAACTCATGTTATGCCACCTATGTGGGCGGTGTGACAGCATTCACGTCCGGGGAGTGTTCCCCAACCTCTGGGATGGATGAGGGTATAGAGTTGTGTGTTGAATGGTCGATCTATCCCCAGCCGGCATCCCACGAGGTCACCGTTTCAGGTCTCCCCATGTCAGGCACCTTGGTGGTGCGAGATTTGTCAGGAAGGGTGTTCAGACATTTTTCCATCACGTCGGCGGTGAAGGTTCTGGACGTTCACAGTTGGGGCAGAGGGATGTACTTCCTGCAGTCCTTCGACAGGCAAGGCGCACTTCTTGGCACCCAACGAATGCTTGTTGCTGGCAACCTCTGAAAGCAAGGGTGAGGAAGCCTTTCGCGGGGCCGTCATCCAATGAAGACAATTGGTTTTGGCACGGAGATTGCACGGAGATTTTCCCATCACAGAAAAAGGTCCAATGAAATCAGCTCTCCTTCTTTTCTCGGCCTTTTTTGCAACGTCTTTTTGTTCCTCGGCGCAATGCGCATTCACAGAAGTCAACATGCTCTCTTCCACGGCGGAGTGGGGGGAAGAAATGGCTTGGGAATTGTACCTGGTTGCCCAACCAGAAGATGTGTTGATGGCAAGTTTCCAAGGTGCCTCCAACGACGAGGTGTCTGAGCAATTGCTTTGTTTGGAGGACGGCTGCTACGTGCTGCTTGCCCTCGACTCTTGGGGCGATGGATGGAACGGTGGCACGGTGACTGCAGAGGGTGCCGGACCGGGATTCGATGACCCGTTTACTTTGAACGACGGTGGTTATGGTTTTTACTCCTTTGAATTGGGGGACTCGGGTTGCGAAGCGGTGCTGGAAGGATGTGCGGACGAAGAGGCCCTGAATTACGTTCAGGGGGTCAACACGGACGATGGAAGCTGTGTCTATGGGGAGACGTTCGAGTCTGAGGTCAATGGAGTGGTGACCACCCGGGAGTACATCTATTACGCCCCAGCCAATTTGGAGGAAGGCGCGCCTTTGGTGTTTGTGTTGCACGGGTACTTTGGGACGGCTGAAGGGATGTACGCTTTCAGTGGATTCCGCGAATTGGCCGAGGCCGAGGGTTTTGGGGTGGTTTGGCCACAAGGACTCCCCGATGGCCAAGGGAACAACCACTGGAACGCAAATTTTGACTGGGGAACAGAGACAGACGCAGAGTTCTTGGTGCAGCTCGCACAGCACCTGCAAGCCGACCACGGACATTCACCGGCATGCACTTACAGCTGCGGCTATTCCAATGGGGGCTACATGAGCTACAGCTTGGCTTGCCGTGCAGCGGATACATTTCGCGGCATTGGCTCCGTGGGAGGCACCATGTCGAACAACGATTGGAGTGCGTGTGCTCCGGTGGAACAAGTTCCTGTGGTGCACCTGCACGGCACACAGGACGAGACCATCGCCTACGAAGGGACGGACAATTGGCAGTTTGGTTGGGGCCAACAGCCGGGAGTGGAGACCATCGTGGCATGGTGGTCGGCCCAAAACAACTGCAGCGAGGTGGAAGAAACGGCCCTGCCCAACCTTGACCCAACAGATGGGTCGGATGTCGACTTGATCCGCCACCACGGAGGTGACAATGGGTATCAAGCAAGGGTGTACAGGGTCAATGGCGGTGGGCACGATTGGTTTGGCGCCTTTGGCAACATGGACGTCAGCAGTGCGGTGGAGATGTGGGATTTTTGGCGGCAGTTTTGCGATGGCACAGCAGATTTGGAGCCGACTCCGAGTCCTGAGCAGGACTTGTTTGAGGTGCAGGATGGGCAATTGTGGGCCGTCGAATCCTGCGAATTTCAAGTGGTGGACCTCTCAGGACGCACTTGCATGCTCCGGCCGCTTCAAGGTGGTCAGCGGTTGGACCTGACGAACTTCAGCGGCATCTACTTGTTGGTGGCACGCACCGCCAACGGCATCCAAACCTCCAAAGTGATTCTTGGGGAGTGAGCCCATGGGCTCGACGAGGTCACTGGACCCGCTGGATCGTGTACCCGATGAGGTCGCGCAAGGCCTCGCGGGCTTCTACGCTTACGGCATCCTGACTGCCAAGCTCGTCGAGAAGGGCGAGGGATTCCTCTTTGAGCCGTCGCATCTCTGAACGGGCACGCTCCATGCCTGGACCTGCGAGGATGGTGTCCATGACTTTCTTGACAGCAGTGGGGTCGTCGCTGTTGTGTTTCACCAAGCGGATGAGTCGCCGACGTTCAGAGGGGGAGGCTTTGGCAAGGGTATGGATGAGGGGAAGGGTCATTTTGCGCTCCCGAATGTCTTGTCCGGTGGGCTTACCCGTGCGGTCGCCTTCGCCCAGGTCGAGGAGGTCGTCTTGGATTTGAAAGGCGAGGCCCACGCGTTCGCCCAACCCCCACATCCGCTGGACGGTCTCGTCGTCTGCCCCAGCCGAGGCCGCTCCGCACGCACAACACGCCGCGAGGAGGGAGGCGGTCTTTCGCCGGATGATGTCGAAGTACACTTCTTCGGTGATGTCCAAGCGGCGTGCCTTTTCAATTTGGAGCAGTTCACCTTCACTCATCTCCCTCACGGCGCGGGATGTGATTTTCAAGAGGTCATAGGCCTCGGCATCGACGGCGGCCAAAAGCCCTCGCGACAAGAGGTAGTCCCCGACAAGCACGGCCACTTTCTTTTTCCAAAGCGCCTGGATGCTGAAAACGCCGCGTCGAAGCGGACTCTCATCCACCACATCGTCGTGCACCAAGGTGGCGGTGTGCAAGAGTTCGATGAGGGTCGCCGCGGTGTGGGCACGGTCGGTGGCTTGGCCATCGGATCCAACGCCACCGTGCAGCCGTGCACTCAAGAACACAAACATTGGACGCATTTGCTTGCCTTTGCGTCGGAGGATGTAACGCATGACGGTGTCCAGGAGGACGACGTCGGTGGAAACCGACTGACGGAATTTGGGCTTGAAGGCATCCATGTCCCCTTTCAAAAGGGCTTGCACGCGTTTCAGATTGGCTCGAGGTTCCGACATGCCGCAAAGGTAGCGCGGCAGAGCAAGGGAGACACCCAATCGATGGCATGGGCGGTGCTCCTCGGTGCGGGGGTGGTATCTTCGCATCATGCTTCGATCGATGACAGGTTATGGAAAGGCAGAAGGCGCCGTGGGTTCCCGCAAATACACGGTGGAAGTCCGTTCGTTGAACGGCAAAAATTTGGACCTCTCCGTGCGGATGCCCTCCGTCTTGAAGGAGAAGGAAATGGCGCTGAGAAAGGAACTTGGCGCGCGCATCGTTCGGGGCAAAAGCGACGTGGCCATCCATTTTGAGGCCGATGCTTCTGACGCCCGCCACGAGCTGAATGCCCCCGTCATCGAACAGTATGTGGCATCCCTCAAGGCGCTGGCGGAGCGCACAGGGCAACCGACGGACCAACTTTTGGCCACGGCAGTGAAGTTCCCCGACGCCATGCAGACGTCCCGAGAGTCCTTCAACCACGAATCCTGGACAGGCATCCATGCGCTGGTGGTGGAAGCAGCCGATCAATTCGATGCTTTCCGCGACACCGAAGGGGCGACGTTGCACGCGGATTTCTCCGAGCGATTGACGACCATTGAAGCCTTGGAGGCGGCATTGGACCCCATGCTGGAAGCCCGATTGAAGCGGGTTCGTGAACGGATTCGGACCAACTTGGAGGAAACGGTGGACCGCAATGTCATCGACTCGACGCGCTTCGAACAGGAGGTGCTGTACTACATCGAGAAGATGGATGTCAGCGAAGAAAGAACCAGGCTGCGTGCCCACATGGTCTATTTCCGGGACATCATGAACACGGGCCATGGACAAGGCAAAAAACTTGGTTTCGTGGCCCAGGAAATGGGCCGTGAAATCAATACGTTGGGGAGCAAATCCAACGATGCCGATTTGCAAAAGGTGGTGGTGCAGATGAAGGATGAACTCGAGAAAATCAAAGAGCAAGTGCTCAACGTGCTCTGAGTCGGCCATGCCTGCAGGAACCAAACCCCAAGGCGATGGCCTCGCCATCATTTTCTCAGCCCCTTCAGGCGCGGGAAAAACCACCATTGTGCGTCATCTCATGGACCATCCCAACCTGGCGTTGGGTTTCAGCGTGAGCGCCACCACTCGGCCGCCAAGAGGTGGCGAAAAGGATGGGGTCGATTATCATTTTCTCAGCCCTGAGGAATTCTCGAAGAAGTTGTCAGACGGTGCCTTTGTGGAACACGAGGAGGTCTACGAAGGGCTCTCGTACGGCACCCTTTGCAGTGAGGTGGAACGGCTTTGGCGGGATGGCAGAACGCCCTTGTTCGATGTGGACGTTGTGGGGGGCCAAACCCTGAAGTCTGTGTTTGGCGACAGCGCCTTGTCCATCTTCGTCATGCCTCCGAGTTTGGGGGCGTTGGAGGACCGTTTGAGGGGCCGAGGCACTGAGAATGAGGAGTCTCTGAAGGAGCGGTTGGCCAAATCAGAAAGGGAGATGCAATCGGCTTCAGCCTTCGATTTGCGCTTGGTGAACGACCAACTGGATTTGGCCTTGGCAGAGGCGTCAGACATGGTGGGGGACTTTTTGGACCAAGGATTTCATTGAAGATGGAGCAGCGCCCGTCGACCACCATACGCCGCGTGGGCCTGTACTTCGGGTCTTTTAACCCCGTGCATTTGGGCCACTTGGTCATCGCCAACCACATGCTCTTCATGGCAGACTTGGACGAAGTTTGGTTGGTCGTCACGCCGAGCAGTCCGCACAAGCAGGGGGTGGACATGATCCCAGAGGCACACCGCCTTCAAATGGCCAAACTGGCCCTGGCCGACCATCCCAAATTGAAAGCTTCCAGCGTCGAGTTCGATTTGCCTCGGCCCAATTACACGGCGGACACCATGGAGCATCTGCGTGCCCAAAACCCCGACACGACTTTCAGCATCATCATGGGCCAAGACAATTTGGCGTCCTTTTCCACTTGGAAGGGCCACGCGTCAATGCTTGATCAGCACCGCCTGCTGATCTACCCTCGGTTGACGATGGGGGAGCCCCAGCGCACGGCCGAGGTGGAGAAGTGGACCCAACATCCACACGTCGACATCCAGCAAGCTCCCATGATCGCCATCAGCTCGACGTACATCCGGGACGCCATCATGGCAGGCCACGATGTCCAGTTCTTGCTCCCCGATGCCGTTTTGGCGTACATCGGGAACAACCATTTCTACGAAGAGAGGGGGTAAAGTTGCCGAAGGCAGCTTGGGGCCTGGGCCTCCAGATTACTTCCCGTTGTGGGCATTCATGGCCCGGGCCAATCCAATGGTGGTCAAATCCAGCGCTGCATTGGCAGCAGCATCCAGTCGTTCGTCCATGGTGCGTTGGTCTTCATCGGTCCAAGTCCCCAAGACGTAATCGACTTGTTGCCCTTGGCTGAAATCTCCTCCGATGCCAAACCTCAGCCTTGTGTACTGGGAGGTGTTGAGGACCTCTTGGATGTCCTTGAGTCCGTTGTGCCCCCCATCGCTGCCTTTTGCGCGCATGCGCAGCAGGCCAAACGGCAAATGCAGGTCGTCGGTGATGACCAGAACACGCTCCAATGGGATGTTTTCCTTTTCCATCCAAAAACGCACGGCCTTGCCGCTCAGGTTCATGAAGGTCGATGGTTTGAGCAGGACCAACGTGCGGCCCTTGAAGCGGACGGTGGACACCTCACCCAGCCTGCCGGTCTCGAAAGATCCGGACAAACGTTGGGCGAGTGTGTCCACCACCTTGAACCCGATGTTGTGTCGGGTGTCCTCATATTCAGCCCCGGGGTTGCCGAGACCCACCATGAGGTACTTCATGGGTCAGGAAATCAGCTTTCGCCTCCTTCGCTTCCCTCTCCACCTTCAGCGCCTTCGGCACCTTCAGCGCCTTCGGCACCCTCTTCACCTTCCGCGTCCGCAGACATGGCGGCACGTGTCCGCTTGCAAGCGACGAGCAGAGCGTTGTCGCTCAAAAGGATGTCCAAGCCATCTAGGTTGAGGTCGCTCACCCGGGCACTGTCGCCAATGTCCAAGGGCTCGATGTCCACGGTGAGACACTCTGGCAAAGAGTCGATGAGTCCACGGACGGGAACGCGACGGAAGTTCAATTCGAGGCGACCCCCGTTGAACACGCCAATCGCCTGTCCCGTGGTGCGCAAAGGCAATTCCACTTTCACAGGCTTGCCGGGGATCACTTCGAGCAAGTCGATGTGTGTGACCCGGTCAGTCACTGGGTGAAACTGGATTTCTTGGATGATGCAATCCGTCTTCTTGCCGTCGATGTCCAATTCAATTTTGAAGACGTCTGGGTTGAAGACGAGCTTGTTGAGTTGAACTTCAGAAAGGCTGAAGTGGATTTGCTCAGCACCGCCGTACAAGACCCCGGGAACCCGGCTGTCAGCGCGCAGTGCGTCAGCATCTTTTTTCCCTACGCCCCCTCTCAGGGAGCCGCTCAATGATGCAGTTTTCATGATGTATTGTTAAATGGTAAATTGAGAACTAATGGATTCGTTGCGCATCAAGCACTGAAGCACTTGGGCAAACATATCGTGCACTGGAAGCACGGTGATTTTGGAGGTGTCGGCATCCGTCTTCAAAGGAATGGAGTCGGTCACGATCAATTCTTTAAGGGAACTCGAGGCGATGCGGTCGTAGGCAGGCCCACTAAGGACAGCATGTGTGCAAACGGCACGAACGCTCAAAGCGCCGTGCTCCATCATCAAGTCGGCAGCCTTGGTCAGGGTGCCCGCCGTGTCGCACATGTCGTCCACAAGCACGACGTGCTTGTCTTTCACATCGCCGATCACGGTCATATTTTCCACTTGGTTGGCCACTTTGCGCTGCTTGTAGCAAATGGCCATGTCCACCCCCAAATGCTTGGCATAGGTGTTGGCACGCTTGGTCCCGCCTGTGTCTGGTGTCGCAATGCACAGGTTGTCAAGCGAGACATTGGACTCGATCCATGGAAGGAACAAGGTGGAGCCAAACAAATGGTCCACGGGCACTTCAAAGAACCCTTGGATTTGATCGGCGTGAAGGTCCATGGTGATGATGCGGTTCACACCTGCGGCCATCAGCATGTTGGCCACTAGCTTGGCCCCAATCGCCACACGTGGCTTGTCCTTTCTGTCCTGACGGGCAAAACCGAAGTAAGGCATCACCGCCACGATGCGCTTGGCGCTGGCGCGCTTGGCCGCGTCGATGAGCATCAAAAGCTCCAGCAAGTTGTCGGAAGGAGGGAAGGTGCTCTGAACAATGATGACTTCTTTGCCGCGGACGGTCTCTTCAATGCTCACCGCAAACTCACCGTCGGAGAATTTTTGCGTGCGAACAGGGACCAGGCTGGTTCCGTAGGCTGCGGCCACCCGTTCCCCAAATTCTTTGGAGGACGATCCCGCGAGGATTTTGATCATGTCAGACATGGCGACGCTTCGAGGCCGCAAAGGTAGGCATTCTCAGTCGGTTGGCGCCACCAGTTTGAATCCTTTGCCATGAACGTTCAGGATTTCAATGCGGTCGTCGCCACGCAAGTGTTTGCGCAGCTTGGCAATGTACACGTCCATGCTCCGCCCATTGAAGTAATTGGCGTCTCCCCAAATGTTGCGAAGCGCGTGGCTCCGTTCCAAAAGGGCATTCTTGTGTTTGCACAACATGAACAGCAGCTCATTCTCTTTGGTGGTGAGTCTTTGGGATGCTCCTTTGAGATTCAAAGACTGGGTGTTGTAGTCGTAGGCGTAGAGCCCGACCTTGAATTCTGTGACCTCTTCCCCTTCCTCTGGGAGGGCGGATGAGCGCCTCAAAATCGCCTGAATCCTGAGCACCAACTCCTCCATGCTAAAGGGTTTGGTCATGTAGTCGTCTGCCCCCACCTTGAACCCTTCAAGGGTGTCGTCTTTGGTGGACCGAGCGGTCAAGAAGAGGATGGGGATGCTTCTGCTGTCCAAACGAATTTCCTCCGCCACTTGGAAGCCGTCTTTTCGAGGCATCATGACATCGAGCACGATGAAATCAAACGTCTCGCGGTGGTACGCCTTCAGCCCCTCGACCCCATCTTGGGCCCAGGTTGCGACAAATCCCTTGGCCCGCAGGTAATCGCTCAGGAGTTTCCCCAAGCTTGGATCGTCTTCGCAAAGGAGGATTCGGATGTCTTTCATGTCTCTTCAGTCTTGTCAGGTTGATGCTCAAACGGCAAATTCAGGGTCAATGTTGTGCCTTCCCCCGGTGTGCTTTCGATTTGGACCGATCCTTCGTGGCGCTCGATGACATTCTTCACGTAGCTCAAACCCAGACCAAATCCCTTCACGTTGTGCACGTTTCCGGTGGGGACACGGTACAACCGTTCAAATACCTTGCCAAGATGTTCTTTGGCGATGCCCATGCCGTTGTCCTGGACAGATAAAGAGAGCCCAAAGTCACTTTGACGGGTGCGAATGACGATGTGCGGATCGTCACCTGCATACTTCATTGCGTTGTCGATGAGGTTGAACATGACGTTGGTCAGGTGGATGCGGTCGCACTCGAGGTTGGGGTTGGAGGCACCCAGGTCCAACTCCACCTTGGCCCCCTTTTTGTGAAATTGCATGGCCATGTTTTTGACCACGCCCTTCACCAAATCATGCACATTCAAAGGCTGGGTGTACAAGCGCATGGCCCCTGACTCAGAAAGGCTGGCCCGCAATACATTTTCCACCAACACGCCGAGCCGTTTGTTTTCCTCTCGGATCAACCCCAAGTAATGCTTCTTCGTCTCGCTGTCAAACGAGGGGTCCGCCATCGCTTCAGAAGCCAGCCCTATGCTGGAAATGGGCGTTTTCAACTCATGGGTCAAGTTGTTCACCAAGTCCCGTTGTAGCCGGTCCAGTCGTTTGGTCCGCTGGATCGCCACGAGGGTGTAGCTGAACATGCCAGCAATCAAAAGCATCATCCCTACACTAAGGGCGAAGGCCCCAAGCATTTGGCCCATCAGGTACCTCGGCAATTGTGGAAAGTGAATGCGCAACTGAAGAGTCCCGATGGTCACAGAATAACCTTGTCGCAGCAACACATCACGAAGGGGCTCGGCGTCTTCTGGCAAGAACACGGGTTGGCTGTACCGATTGAATGCTCCAAAAACCGGTTGCGTTTTGATGTTTTGCTCCAACAGGGCAAGCATCAGCAACGAATCCATCGGCAAGGCCTCCATACGGCGTACAATGTTGCGTTCTTCAGGTGCCAATTCGTCCGTGCGCAGCAAGGTGCGGTCTTCGTCATGGTCTTCGTCGAGATGGCCTGCTGTCAGCCAACCTGCCACAATTTGAAGGCTCTGCTCCACACTTTGGTCAAAGACCTCCTTTCGAAGCTTGGCAGAGGATTCAAGCCAACTTACTTGCACCGCCACCACCACCATCATGGCGATGGTCATGGAACCCACCAGCCAGGGGATCATGCGACCTTTCATGGGACCAAGGTCGGCAGGGAGCTTCGGTTCACAAGAACTTGGATTCAGAAAGCACCTCCTCCGCCAACAAACATTCACATCCCGTTCATGATTCCTTGACATCCCCACGACGATGTGCTTCTAAGTTTGCCCTCGAAACGCCTTGGGGTTGAAAATGATCATCCGCGAGGCCGGAACATCAGGTGAAAGTCCTTTCAAGCTGAACGCAGCAGGAGGCAGCAGGTGATGAAGACATGGTCCTCATCGAGAACGGCACCCGGAGAGAGGTGCCGTTTTTCGTGCAATCCCCCGCAATCTTGGATATCTTCGTCCATCCCGCCATGATCCCAGAACAAACCGTCGAGCAAATCATGAATGCCGCTGTCATCGAAGAGGTGATTGGCGACTACGTGGAATTGAAGAAGTCCGGCAGTTCAATGCGGGGCCTGAGTCCGTTCACGAACGAGAAGACACCTTCCTTTTACGTCTTGCCCGCCAAGGGCATTTTCAAGTGCTTCTCAAGTGGCAAGGGAGGGAGCCTCGTCACCTTTCTCATGGAGTTGGAGAAGGTCAATTACCCCGAAGCTTTGCGGATGTTGGCCCGGCGCTACAACATCGAAGTGGAAGAGAAGGCGCCTACCCCAGAAGAGATTGCCGCGTCCACAGCCAAGGAGAGCTTGGGCAATGTGGTCGCTTGGGCGCAGAAGTGGTTCACAGAGCAGATGCAGCAAACCGATGCGGGCAAAGCCATTGGACGCAGCTACTTTGTTGAAAGGGGGTTCCGAGACGATGTGTTGGACACCTTCTTGATTGGATACAGCCCTGATTCTTGGGACGCCATGGCCCAGGCAGGTCAGGCGGCAGGTTATCCGGCAGAAAAATTGGTGGAGGCGGGCCTTTGCAAGCAACGCGATGACGGTTCGTTGTGGGACTTTTTCAAGGGTCGGGTCATGTTCCCGATCCGAGACGTTACGGGCCGTGTGATTGGCTTTGGCGGAAGGACCCTCAGCACAGAGAAAAAGGTTGCCAAGTACTTCAACTCGCCTGAGAGCATCTTGTACAACAAGTCCAAGGTCCTCTACGGCATGCACCTGGCCAAGCCGTCGATTGTCAAGGAGGAGCGGTGTTTTTTGGTGGAGGGGTACACAGACGTCATGGCGATGCACCAGGCAGGTGTGGAAAACGTGGTGGCCTCCAGCGGGACTGCACTGACCACGGGCCAGATTCATTTGATCCGCCGATTCACCAAGAACGTGACGGTGATTTTCGATGGGGATGCAGCAGGCATTCGGGCCTCCTTGCGAGGCATTGACATGCTTCTCGCTGAAGGCATGGCCGTCAAGGTTGTTTTGTTGCCAGACGGAGACGACCCAGACACCTATGCCAAAAAGGTGGGGAGCGATGCATTGCACGACGCCATCCACAAAGACGCGCAGGACTTCCTGCAGTTCAAGGCGAAGTTGCTTTCGGACGAGGCCGGAACCGACCCGTTGAAGCGGGCGGACATGATCCGTTCAGTGGTTTCCTCCATTGCGGCGATACCAGACACCATTCAGCGCTCGGTGTATTTGCAATCTTCAGCTTCCCAACTTGGGTTGTCGGAAGAAGTGCTGGGCGCAGAGGTGGCCAAGGTGTTGCATGCCCAATCGCAGGCAGCGGCCAAACGGTCTGCCAGTGGCAGGCCCCCCTCGCTCCAAGGAATCCCCCCCCTTTCTCCCACATCTCCCCCTGCGGGAAAAGGGGTGGAGACCGTCGATCGAATCGCGCCTCGAACCTCCATTGAAAATGACTTGGTGCGCGCCCTTCTGGAATACGCCACCGACATGGTGTCTGTGCGCTTGAAGGGGGAGGAGGGCGCAGAAGACCAATTGCTGGACGTGCCTTTTGCCGAGTTGGTCATCCACAGGTTGGAAGAAGAGCGGATTTCTTTGCAGGAACCTCTGAACCAAACGTTGGTGCAACGTTTTTCCTCGGAGCTGGACCACGAACGGATTTTGACCGCAGAGCAATTGGCCCAAGACAACGATGTGGGGGTCCAGCAGAAGGTTGCAGGGGCCATGGTGCAGCAGCACGTCCTCAGTCCCAACTGGTCGCAGAGACACAAGATTTACCCTACGGTGGAGCGCGACCAACTCATGGAATTGTTGGAAGGAACCCTGCGTCGATTGCACCTGATGGATTTGCGCAACGCTTCAGAAGAAGTTGCCACCAAACTCAAGGAAGAAGGACTGTCGCTGGATATGGAGCGGGACTTGCTGGCACAAAAGGTGCACCTCGACACGCAAATACGGGACACCCTTGCCCATTTTGGCACGGTGATCCTCCCTTGAATCAACTGACACTCGGCCGAATGGCGCGGATGTGCATGTTCAAGGAGGTGCGCCCACGGAACGTGTTTTGAACCAAGGTGAAGGCCACATCCATGGCCTTCATTTGTCGAACCTCCTCAAAGCGGTCGCCCATGCCAAACCCGATGGCTTCAAATCGGTCTTTGGGTGACTCGGAGGTTTGCAAAATCAATTTCAAGTGACGTCCTCGGTGTCCCACCGTTCGCGGCGGCAGTGCCGCACGGAGGTCACTTGCCATGAACACGGGCAGCCCATTTCCAGGGCCAAACGGTGCCAACTTCCCCATTTCTTCGAACACCTCGGGGGACATGGCGTTCAAGTCGATTTCAAGATGATAAGAAATGCTCGGCGTAGGGAGACTCCCATTCACTTGCCGTGCGATGCTTTTCTCGATGGCGATTTGAAAACCGTGCAATTGATCGCTTCTTAAGGTCAGTCCAGCGGCCATGGGGTGGCCACCAAATTGTTCGAGGTACGACCTGCAGTCTTCCAACGCTTCGTGGATGTCGACCCCCTTGACACTGCGGGCGCTTCCCATCAGCAGTCCGTTTTCTTCGCTCAACACAATGGTGGGCCGGTAACGTGCTTCCACCAATCGACTGGCCACAATGCCGAGCACCCCACGGTGCCAGCCTTCTCCGCAGACAATGGTGCAGCAGCGTCCGGCGGGTTGTTCAGCCATTTGCGCCAAAGCTTCCTCGGTCATGTCCTCGTCCAAATCTCGCCGAGCCTGGTTCATGGACTCGAGTTCATAGGCCAATTCATAGGCCGTGTTGTCATCTGAGGCCATAAGTAGTTCCACAGCTTTTAGGGCGTGCCCTACCCGGCCTGCAGCGTTGATGCGCGGCCCGAGGGTGAAGCTGATGTCGCGCACGGTGTTGGGGACGCGGTCGATGTTGGCTACGTGCAGCATTGCCCGGATGCCTGGACGCATGGTTTTTCGAAGCTTGCGCATGCCATGGTGGGCAAGGATGCGGTTTTCTCCGGTGATGTCCACTAGGTCCGCACCAATGCTCAGGGCGAGCAAATCGAGATGGTCGTACACCGACGACATGGTCAACCCAATGCGGTTGACCAATGCGGTGAGGAATTTGAATGCCACGCCGGCACCTGACAATTCTTTGAATGGGTAGGCGCAACCTTCCTGTTTGGGATTCAGCAGAGCATGGGTCACCGGGAGTTGGTCTGCAGGCAGATGGTGGTCGCATACAATGGTGTCGATCCCTGCCTCGGCGGCAAATTGCAAGGCTTCAAAATCTTTGGTGCCACAGTCCAAGGTGATCAGGACGGTGCACCCCGAGACTTTGGCCCTTTCCACGCCCTTCGGAGAAACGCCATACCCTTCTCCATAGCGCATGGGGATGTAGGACACGACGGGGACTTGAAGCCCCTTGAAGAACGAGGACACCATGGCCACAGAGGTGGTGCCATCGACGTCGTAGTCCCCATAAACCATGATGCGCTCCTTGCGTTCCACCGCTTGCATGATCCTTTCGACCGCCTTGTCCATGTCCTTCATGAGGAAGGGGTCGTGCAGCTTTTCGCGTCGAGGGTCCAAAAAATCCTGAACGGATTCCGATGTGGACATCCCTCTTTGGATCAAAAGAGATGCAACCAATGGGCTTAGACCTGTGTCTTTGGACAGGCTTCCCACGTCTTGCAAATCGGGGGCTTGGAAAGGTTTCCACTCGAGGTTGTCCATTGTTGCTTGGGGGGATGCTGAATCCAGTTCTGTTCCGGTTGTATCTTTCGCCTTGTCAAAACTACGCACATGACCACTCACCGACCCTCTTCTTCTTTCGCCTTACGATTTGCTTGGGCTTTTGCTGCGGTTTGCTTGTCGGCGATTTCATTGACCAGCTGCCTCAACGACGACAACTTGATCGGAGAGAATTGCTACGATGAAATCCTCAACAATGGGGAAGAATTGGTGGACTGTGGTGGCCCCATTTGTGAGCCATGCGATCCATGCGAGAACGGGGAGTGGAACCCGTTGCTCGGCGAGCAATGGGTCGATTGTGGAGGGAGTTGCGAGCCCTGTGACACGGACTTCAATGGGGTCTTGGACGAAGGAGAGTCGGGCATTGATTGTGGATGCGATGGATGTCCTGCTTGCCCCGAATTGTGTGGGGATGGGTTGCTGAATGGATACGAACAAGAAGTCGATTGTGGGGGCGTGGATTGCGACCCTTGTCCTTCATGCACCGATGGCGAATTGAATGGCAATGAAACAGGCATTGACTGCGGAGGCAACAATTGCGAACCCTGCGAATGTCTGTGCGATTGCACCAATGGGATTCAAGACGGACTGGAGGATTACATCGACTGCGGAGGGCCCAATTGTGAACCTTGTGCAGCTGAAATTTCATGGTCCTCGTTTGGGATCCAATACTTGGGCGATGCCTTGGCTTCTGCGGTCATTGTGGGCAGCAACCTTCAAATCCAAGGAACGAGCTTGACAGGTGCCCAGATTGGGTTTGTCATTGCAGAACCGGTCGATGGGTGGTACAATGGGTTGGTGGTGCCATTGAATCCTTCTTCTCTCCCACAGGCTGGGGCCTACACCGCCACGGACGGGGCCAGCTACACCACCTTGCAAGGCGGCAACACCACATTCCAAATCAACTACATCGACCCCGTTTCTGGCGGATATGTGGTGGGGACCTTCAATGGCTCCATGCAAGACGCGTTGGGCAACACGATTACGGTGAGCGGCGGGCAGTATGCCATTCCGATTGATTGATTTGTGCCTGAACTTCGACATTGCCCTGTGAATAAGGCGCGGGACGGAGGTTGGATTGCCGTGGTCTTGGCGTGAACTTAGGGGGTCATGAATGTTCCCTCTCCTTCCCGTTCTTCTTTTTCTTTTCGTTTCGCCCCTTGGCTATTGGGTTTGGCCCTGGTTGGGTCCGTCACGGGTTGTGTGACTTCGCAGCAGTATGAAGCCCTGCAGTCCCAGTTGGATGAAGCCGAAGGGGAAAATTCAGCATTGCGCTTGGCCCGACAGGATGCAGAGGTCAGCAGCAGAGAACTCGAGGGCCGTCTCGCCAGACTTACCCAAGAGCAAGAGACCCTGACAAAGGAGGCCCAGCAGCTTGGCGCAGATGCCAAGCGCTACCGCGAAGAAGTGGCCCGGCTGTCTGAGCTCAACGAGGCTTTGACCAACCAAAGCTCAGGACGACTCAGCGACATCGCTCAGGAAAACAGAAAACTCTTGGAGGATGTCATGGTGATTCGGGAAGAATTGCAGCGGCGTGAGGATGCCTTGAACCAACTTGAAAAGGACCTCAACGAAAAGTCACAGTTGCTGGTGTCCCGAAGCGAGCGGGTGGAAGAGTTGGAATCGATGCTTGAGGCAAGAGAGCGCGCGGCAGAAGCCCTAAGGGTCCGGTTGTCGGACGCGCTTTTGGGATTCCAGGGGAAGGGGTTGAATGTGGAGCAGCGCAACGGAAAGGTCTATGTCAGCATGGAGGCCCAGCTTTTGTTTCCTTCAGGGAGCGCTGTGGTGGACGATGGTGGCCAGGCAGCCCTGCAAGGCTTGGCAGGGGTCATCGCCGAGCAATCCGATTTGGAAATCGTTGTGGAAGGCCACACCGACTCAGACAAGGTGAGCAGCAACACCATCCCCAGAAACAACTGGGAGTTGAGCGTGCTTCGGGCGACGGCAGTGGTGGGCATTTTGCTTGAAAACCCAGGGGTGGATCCTTCGATGCTGTCGGCTTCGGGAAAGAGTGAATACCATCCCGTCGACCCTTCAGACAAAGGCAAGAACCGGAGAATCGAGGTGGTCCTGGCACCCAACCTTGACAGTTTGTTTGAGCTCATTTCAGATTGAGGGGCCCAGAGGTGATTGGGCATGAAAAAAGCCACCTTCAACAGGTGGCTTTTTTGGGAGAGTTGCCCCACCAGGACTCGAACCTGGAAAAACGGTACCAAAAACCGGTGTGTTACCATTACACCATGGGGCAATTGCGCAAAGGCAGCGCAAAGATAAACAAGGCAAGGTAACTTCGTCCACCATGGAAGTACGGAATTTTGTGGACGGCGTGCTGGAAACGACCGTTCAGGTATTGGACAATGTGACGCCTGGAACCGGCGAAGTGTATGGCACCATTCCTCGTTCGGGACCACAGGAGGTTGATCGCGCCGTGGCCGCCGCAAAGCGGGCTTTCCCTGCGTGGTCTTCGACGCCCGCTTCTGAGCGGGCCGCGTGCTTGGAGCGCTTGGCGGATGCCGTGCGAGACAACGCCCATCAGTTGGCCGAGGCCGAGGCACGCGACAATGGCAAACCGGTGTCTTTGGCGGCCCACGTCGACATCCCACGTGCAGAGAAGAACTTGAGGTTCTACGCCACAGGCATCCAACATTTTGCCAGCCAGAGCCATGCAATGGAAGGACAAGCGATCAACTACACACTGCGCAAACCTTTGGGCGTCGTGGCATGCATCAGCCCTTGGAACTTGCCCTTGTATTTGTTCACTTGGAAGGTGGCACCAGCATTGGCGGCAGGCAACTGTGTGGTGGCCAAGCCTTCGGAGCTGACCCCCGCAACGGCATATTTGTTGAGCACCTGGGTGGAAGCCGCTGGTTTTCCTCCAGGGGTGTTCAACGTCCTTCATGGTTTGGGCCCCGAGGTGGGCGAGGCCATGGTCACCCACGACGACATCGCTGCCGTTTCCTTCACTGGGGGCACCGAGACAGGGGCACGCATTGCAGGCCACGTGGCCCCCAAATTCAAGAAAATGAGCCTCGAACTTGGGGGCAAGAACCCAGCCATTGTTTTTGCAGATGCAGACTTTGACGACGCATTGCGCACCACATTGCGCAGTTCGTTTGCAAACCAAGGTCAAATTTGTTTGTGCGGTTCTCGAATTCTGGTGGAGCGCTCGATCTATGCCGCGTTCCGCGATGCATTGGTGGCCAAAGCTGCGAAAATGGTGGCGGGAGACCCTTTGGACCCTTCCACCAAAATGGGTGCTGTGGTCTCGGAAAACCACATGAACAAGATTCTGTCGTGCATCGAAAGGGCACGCGACGAAGGGGGCACCGTCTTGTGTGGCGGCGAAAGGGTCTTTCCCGAGGGAGGAAAGAATGGGTTTTTTGTAGCGCCTACGGTCATCGAGGGATTGGGCCCGCAATGTGCCACCAACCAAGAGGAGATTTTTGGACCCGTGGTGACCCTTCAACCATTCGACACAGAGGAGGAAGCTCTGGCATTGGCAAATGACACGGTGTATGGTCTGGCCGCCACCTTGTGGACGTCTGACCTGAAGCGGGCGCACCGCGTTGCTGCCCAAATCGAGTCGGGCATCGTTTGGGTCAATACTTGGTTGCTTCGCGACTTGCGCACCCCATTTGGCGGCGTCAAGTCCTCAGGACTTGGACGCGAAGGAGGGTTCGAGGCGCTCGAGTTTTTCACCGAGCCACAAAACATTTGCATCCAACTGTAAGGCGACTGGATCCCGAGGATCAGTTTCCGCCGAGTGCGTCCAACTGGGTCTGCAGAGAATCGACTTGATCTTGCAATGCTGAAATCAATTGGAGCAAGTCTTGCCCAGAGGCAATCACTTTCCCAGAGGCTGTCACGTTTCCCAGGTCATCGACTTGAAGTGCATCTGCCCGATTGTCACCGTCGGCGCCATTGCCTACAGCAAAGAGGACATTGGTTTGGCCTTCGAGGTTCCATTGCCCCACCACACAACTGTTTTCCTGGTCGGCCACCACGTTGTATCCAATGGCGGATGCGCTTGTGGCACTTGCAGATGATCCTCGTCCTGCGGAATGGCTGTACAATCCTGATGCGGTGGTTTGGTAGCCTTCTGCATGGGCTGCAAAACCGCTGGACAACGATTCGAACCCTTCGCTGTGTGAGGCGTCGGCGGTGGCGCTGGTGCCTTCTCCCTCGGCATGTGCGCAAGTGGCAGAGGCCAGCGTGTTTCTGTTTTCGGCGTGGCTGTAGAGGCCATTGGCTGTGCTTTGGTAGCCTTCCGCATGTGCTGAGATGTTTGCCGCTTCTGTGCGGTAGCCCTCCGAATGGCTGTAGTTGTTGAGGGCATCCGTTTGGTACCCTTCTGCATGCGACGCCAAGCCGCTTGCAACGGAGCCAAAACCTTGCGAGTGCGCGGCTGTTGCCAGGGCCGAGGTGCCTTCACCAATCGCGCTGGAACAAACCCCTGTGGCGGTGCTGTTTTGGTTGGACGCAAAACTGAATGGACCGGAGGCCGTGCTGTTTCTCCCTTGGGCTTGGGAGTATGAGCCTGAGGCCACCGTGCCAGATCCTTGACTGAGGGCTTGCGAGATGTTCAATGTACCGGTGATGGAAGCCTCTGGACCCACCCCTCCGAGGGGAACCAAGTCCGCGAAGGTGCTCACCCCCAAAACAAGGCGCACACTGTCGGCTGTGGTGACACCGGTTCCGCCACCTTCCAAGGGCAAAACACCTGAAGGCAAGAAGGAAGATCCAAAGACGGTGAGAAATTGAATCAAGTCATTCGTCTCGATGGCTTGGTTCCCATTCGAGTCTGGATTGTAAGGAAAGGTTCCGCCACTTTGGGCAACAACATCTGTGGCCAGAATCCATGTGAACATCAGGGCAAATAAGAGCCTTGAAGAAGAAGCGTTCGTTTTCATGTCCTGAAGATAAGTTGGAACAAAAAAAGAAGGCCGCCCCGAGGGACGGCCTTCCAATTTCTTGGCGCAAGCTCAGTGGGAGGGTTACTCAATGACGAGCAACTTCTTCGTCGTCACGAAGTTCTTCGAGCTTACACGGACCTGGTACAAACCAGACTCCAATGAATTCACGTCGAGTGTGAAGTTGGTGGGCCATCCTTCGATCAAGAGTCCGTCGAACACTTGATTGACCAAAGAACCGTCCATTGTCATGATTTGGATCTTGGCGGTCACATCTTCTTGTACCTCAACGGTCAACATCGCATGTGATGCGGTTGGGTTGGGGTAAATCGATGTGATTTGGATCAAGTCCTTCATCACTGTAGGCTCAGCATCTTGCTCACCTTCCACCCCTCCGTCAGGAGTAATGTCTTGGATCATACCTGTACTCACGTAGCTGTAGTTGTAATTGACATCATTGCCACACTCGTCAACTGCGCAGAAGTGGAAAGTGGTTTCCCATGCCTGCAAGAAGTCAAGGTCTCCGAAGAGGTCACCAGAGCCCATGGCACTGCTTTCTTCTCCGTTGACGACGAGCGTACCACCGTAGTAGAACCATCCACTGAAGCCGTAGTTGGCATTCTTGTTGTTGGCGCCAACACCGAACTGGAATCCGAAGTATTCGTTGGCTGGTTGATGAGACATGCTCAACTCCGTGCCTTCGAACGCAGACCCTTCGACACCAGTGATGGTACCGTCAAGCAAGATGGCGTAATCCCAGGCGAAGTGATCTCCCAATCCACAGTCGGATTTGAAGCTTTCCAAGCCAGGAGTGGCACACCACTCTTCCCAATTCATGAGGCTTCCGAATTGTGCCTCCACTTCGA